>LDZQ01000580.1_pt1 | contig 51004 bp, 61 predicted proteins | sample 615361 | NCBI WGS metagenome assembly LDZQ01 (sample SAMN03408297, study PRJNA278302) | terrestrial metagenome | isolation source: oil reservoir sample I2 | place: USA: Alaska, North Slope, Ivishak formation | collected 2013 | reverse complement strand
CGAGCTGTGAAAGGTCGTAAAGAGCCTTTTTGACGTAGATCGTTGCTGCAACAAATCCATAGTTCATTGCCGGGTCCGACCTCGCAAGAAAAACTCTGAGCTCGTCAAGCTCAGCCCACTCTGCATACCTCTCCGATATTTCTGCTGCTCTCATCAGCGAATCCCTGTCTTCAAAGAGCGGAATGACTTTTATCTCCTCCGGCAAAAAATCCCCCAGCCAGTCTGAAACTTTCTCACCCAACAGCTCAAATCGACCCTTACCTGCAACAAAATCTCTGTAAAAGGCGTGAACCTTCATAACCTCCTCAGCACTTCTCGTCATCGGCAAAATAACCTCGAAAATAGGTGGATGCTCGATCCCCAAGCTTCTGACGTAGTCGTAACTGCGAGGAATCATTTCGAGAGTTTCTGCAAGAAGCTTGGCTTCTCCCTTCTCAATCTCGGGATTAGGAACTCTCATCGTGAGCCTGAAATCTTTGCCAAGTGGTCTGGAGCTGAAAAAGTCGTAGTAGCTGGAAAGAAGTTTTCTCACAATGTGTGCATCTGCCTCCTTCCCCTCGAAGTCCCACATCTGCTCGTCGCACTTAAAGTGAGAAAAAACGTAGTAAGCCTCTCTTACCTCATCCTCGCCGTTCAACACCTCAGATGCTGCGAAGAAGGGAATTCTGGCGTTGTCTGGGTGCTGCGTGCTCATCACCCTCGGAACCATGATACGTGCCAATACGTTTTGATTAAAATACTTACGATTGAAAAAGTATGTATCTTAATGATTTTTTAGAGCAAAACACCTCATCTGTCGGCACTGCAATATCCCTCTTTTTCTGCAGTTCCAGGTGAAAGCCCAACGCACCAATTAGATCGCTCAGGGGTCTGATGACGTCCTTAACGTAAATTTCAGCCTTTTCAGCAATGCTGCCAATTTTTTCTCCTGCAACAGTAAACAGTCTTTCTCTAGCTTTTCCTCAAGCCTTTTAAGCGGCTCTTTTCTGCTTATTTCGTCGAACAAGTCAAGGGAAAAGCTCTATTCCAAACTCTGGCCAATAAAATAAAATAAGGAGCTTAATCACCCCTTAACTCTCCCAAAAAGAAGTCCTGCAGCCAGCAGTCCTACTATCGCTAAGGCGGCTTCAAATCCCGGAATTCCGGGAACTTCGCTCTTTGCATAAATTCTTGTATTAAAAGCACTCGCACCGGTTAAATGCCACTCCGCCTTGTTGTCCTTTACGACATTGGCATTTGACTCCACAATTTTGCCCGGCATCTCCAGGTAGTAGTGGAGCGAGAATGAGCTGAGAAGAGCATTACCCAGTTCATTCGAGCTCGTTTGGTTGTTCTCTGAGGCAAAAGACAGGTCCTCGTAAATAAGGAAGCCGTTCTCCTTCCTGATTTTAACCTTGTCGTCATCTGCGGGAACGTAATCTCTTGCCTCGATAATTATCGAAACCTGATCCCCAGACCACACCTCGTCGTAAGATACTTTATCCCTCATCTCTTCAGGTATTTCACTAAGGAAGGACTCTCTCAGCGACTCATAACCCTCCTTTTTTGCACCTTCAGCCAGCAGTCCGTAAACAAAGGAGCTCGTGTTGATAACCAGTTTGTAGCTCTCAACGCTTCCGTCCTTGTTTACCTTGGAATGAACACTTAGCGTTGCGCAACCGCTAAGAACCACTGCCAATCCTACAAGCAAGAATAGAATCATCAGCCTCCTCATATCGCTCATTTTACCTTGAAAAATTAAACTTTGCGATTTAAGGAACAATATTGCAAGCCGCCGGCGGGATTTGAACCCGCGACCTGGTGATTACGAATCACCCGCTCTGCCAGCTGAGCCACGGCGGCTCATCAGCCTTTAAACCGCTGGTATTAAAAATTTTGCTAATCCCTGCTAGCAGCCTTTTTCAGCCTTTCCACTCCGCCTATCTCGTCGATTATTGCTGCAACCTTTTTGGGGACGAGCTCTCTCCAGTTCCCATCTTCGAGCATGAGTTTTCTGATGTAGCTGCCCCTGTAGAGGTTTCTGTCAAATTCGGGGGGAGCAATAACCTCCAGTCCAGCGTCGTGGAAAACCTGAGCTATAACGGGATTTCTCGTTATTATCGAATCCACTTTCGGAACGAGGTTTATTATGTAAAAAGCGTGGCCAACGTACACGCTCATCGTTGGAACAGTCGCGGTTATAATTCTGCTTAAATCAACTCCCTCATCTTTCAAAGCCTCTCTCATCATCCAGATTCTCTCTCCTGCCGTGAATGGATTGAGGACTGTGTGACTTTCATTGGCCATACCAACCAGCAGAACCAGCTCATCGAACTTTTCAAGTGCCCATTTCGTGACCTTAAGATGGTCGAGGTGGAAGGGCTGAAACCTGCCAAATATCAGGGCCCTCAATGGTCTGGCCATGAAATAAATAGGTAGAAAGTTTAATTACTTTTTGCAGGCTTAATCGCTCTGTTCGGACAGATTTTCGCGCAGACAGCACATCCCACGCAGAGGGACTGGTCAATGCTGACCTTTTCACCGTCAAAAATCAGTGCCGGACAGGCGAAGGTGTTGACACACTCCATGCAGAGAGTGCAGTCCTCTGTAACCTTGTAAGTTACAATCTTACCCTCCCTTCTCCTCGCCCTCGACCAAAGTATCGCGCAGGGCTGCCTCGCAATAACCACCGCAACTCCATCGTGATTCAAAGCCCTCCTCAGCACGTCAACCATCTTTCTGACATTGTAGGGGTTCACCACCTCAACAAACTCAACACCGCATCCCCTCACAATGTCCTCAATCCTGACAGCCTTTCCTGCCTCTCCGCATCCCCTGAAGCCCGTCCCCGGATGTGGCTGATGTCCCGTCATTCCTGTGGTGGAGTTGTCGAGGATTACCAGCACGAAATCAGCGTGGTTGTACACGGCATTTATCAGCGGTGGAATGCCAGCGTGGATGAAGGTAGAATCCCCAATCGTTGCTATGATTTTGTTGTTAAGAACATGAGCAAGGCCATTTGAGACTCCAACGCTTGCACCCATGCAGATTGTTATGTCCACCCCCTCAAGGGGCTTATTTATCCCGAGAGTGTAGCAGCCGATGTCGCTGGGCAAAGCTGCATCTCCAAGCTCGTCAACAACTCTCCGTATCGCATAGAAGGAGGCCGAGTGGGGACAGCCGGGACAGAGAACTGGAGGTCTTGGCGGAGCTTTTGCGGCAAGCTTTTGCGATTCTGCAACAATGCCCTCATAATCTCTGCTCGGTTTAATTCCAAGAGCCTTGGCAATCCCCGTCTCAACTCTCCCCACGTTGTATTCATAGTTCATGGGCATGTAGCCGTTCATCTTGCCGTAAACCTCGGCCAGTCCCATCGCTCTAACATGAAGCTCCACAAATGGGTCAACCTCCTCAACGACTATGACCTTCTTCATCTGGGATACAAAATTCTCAATAAGCCTCTCTGGCAGAGGGTGCATTGACGAGAGCTTCAAAACGGGCAGGTTTAGATTCAGGTTCTCGAGAGCCTCCTTGGTGTAGGCGTAGCTCAGACCGCAGGCAATAATGCCAACATCCCCATCCCCCTCATCAACCCAGTTCATCTCAGAGCTGTTGAAGTGTCTCTCAATCTTCTCCAGCTTCTCCAGCAAAATTGGCTTCAATTTTCTAGCGTGGGCAGGCAAAACCACGTCGGTTTCGGGATGCCTCTCCCACTCAACCCTGCTGAACTCCTTCTCAGGGATTTTTCCAAGCTCAACGACACCGCTTGCATGGCTCAGCCTCGTGTAGCTCCTCAAAATCATTGGCAGGCCGAATTTTTCGGAAAGGTCAAAGCAGAGCTTTGCATAGTCCTTAGCCTCCTGCACGCTTGACGGTTCAACAACAGGAAGCTTTGCAGCTTTTCCGTACCACCTGTTGTCCTGCTCGTTCTGGCTGCTGTGCATTGATGGGTCGTCTGCGGTGACAAGCACAAACCCACCTCTCGCACCAACGTAGGCAAAGCTGAAGAGAGGGTCAGCAGCAACATTAACTCCAACGTGCTTCATCGTTGCCATTGCTCTTTTTCCAGCAAGAGAAGCTCCAACGGCAACCTCAAAGGCAACCTTTTCGTTTGCAGAGTACTCCATGTAAAAATCCATCTTTCCTCTCAGAAGCCTGCAAGCATCGCTCAGAGTATCGGCAATTTCAGATGAGGGGGTGCCGGGATAAGCGGCAAAAACGTCAATTCCAGCCTCTATTGCTCCTCTCGCAATGGCTTCATTGCCGAGCAGAAATACCTTTTCACCCTCTGCGTCTCTGACAACATCGTTGAGCATGGCGGCAGTTTATAAGAGGAATTAAAACGTTTCCCCTTCTGTCTGTGCTTTTTAATTTTGAAATTTTATCTGCCCATTTCAGAGAACCGATAACTTAAAATACCTCTCCACTACTCCCTAAGGAGTCCGTAGGAGGCTACGGCCGCTGGGACTACGGGGTGGTAAGATGATAGTGGATAAGGATAAACTTGTCAAGTCGATAGAGGAAGCTATTAAGAACGGAAAGAAAAGGAGATTTGTAGAAACGGTTGAGATGGCAGTTAACCTCAGAAATGTGGACATGAAGAAGCCTGAGAACAGAATTGACACTGTCGTAAACCTACCTCATGGCTTGGGGAAGCCAAGGAAAATCGGCGTTTTTGCGAAGGGTGACACAGCCCTGAAGGCTAAGGAGGCGGGTGCAGACGTTGTTATTACTCCAGAGGAGATCGATGAGCTTGCGAAGGACAAGAGAAGAGCGAAGAAGCTTGCGAATTCAATCGACTTCTTCATTGCCGAGGCTCCGCTGATGCCCGAAATCGGTAGAAAGCTCGGCCCTGTTTTGGGGCCGAGGGGCAAGATTCCGCAGCCGATTCCCCCGCTCGCTGACCCAAAGCCCTTCATTGACAGACTGAGAAACTCTGTGAAGATAAGGACGAGAGATAAGACAACTTTCCACGCACCCATCGGCAGCGAGAACATGGACGTCGAGAAGATAGCGGAGAATGCTATGGAAATTTTAAAAGTCGTGGAAAACAAGTATGAGAATCCCACGCAGGTTGTCAAGTCAGTGTATGTGAAGAAAACAATGGGTCCTGCAGTGAGGGTGGTGTAAATGGCCGCAGTTAGAGGCTCTCCTCCAGAGTATAAGGTTAGGGCTGTCGAGGAAATCAAGAGGATGATTTCGTCAAAGCCAGTTGTGGCTATAGTAAGCTTCAGAAACGTACCTGCTGGCCAGATGCAAAAAATAAGGAGGGAGTTTAGGGGTAAAGCCGAGATAAAGGTCGTTAAGAACACCCTTCTTGAGAGGGCGCTTGATGCCCTCGGAGGGGACTACCTCAAGCTTAAAGATTATCTGGGAGACCAGATTGCCATAATTACTGCGGACGAAAATCCTTTCAGGCTTTTCAGAATGATTGAGGATACTAAGGTTCCCTCTCCGCTCAAGCCGAATCAGGTTTCTCCTGTCGATGTCGTCGTCAACGAGGGGCCAACGCCAATACCTCCCGGCCCGCTGATGGCTGAGCTTCAGATGGCAGGATTGCCCGTTGCCATTGAGAAGGGCAAAGTTGTCGTTAAGGCCACCACAACCGTCGTAAAGGCCGGAGAGGTCGTTAGGCCGGAAGTTGCCAGAGCGTTAGAAAGGCTCGACATTAAGCCAATCAAAATAGGGCTTGATGTTAAGGCAATGCTTGATTCCGGAGTCATTCTCACACCTGAGACGCTGGCCATAGATACTGAGAAGGTGCTTGAAGACTTCCAGAGAGCGTACCAGATGGCGCTCAACCTTGCCGTTAACTCCGCTTACGTCACTGAAGAGACTGCCGAGATACTCATAATGAAGGCTGTGATGGATGCCAGAAACCTTGCAATCAACGCAGGAATCTTCGAGAAGGGAGTGATGGAAGACATACTTATGAAGGCCCATGCGGAGATGCTCTCCCTCGCATCACTGCTACCAGACGAGGCCTTGGACGAGGAGCTCAAGTCAATGCTTTCCGGAATCGCAGAAGCTGCGGCTCAGGCTACTCCGTCAGTAGAGGAAAGGGAAGAGGAAGAAAAACCTGAAGAGGAGGAAGAAGAAGAGGAGAAGGAAGAGGAGGCAATTGAAGGTTTAGGTGCATTATTTGGTTAAAAGGAGGTGTTGAGAATGGAGTATGTGTATGCGGCTCTCCTGCTGCACTCCGCTGGTAAGGAGATAACCGAGGACAACGTAAAGGCAGTTCTTGAAGCTGCGGGCGTGGAAGTGGATGAGGCCAGAGTCAAGGCCCTTGTTGCCGCGCTTGAGGGTGTGAACATCGACGAGGCCATCCAGAAGGCAGCAATGCCGATGGCAGTGGCAGCAGCGCCAGCAGCTGCAGCGGCAGCACCGGCGGAGGAAGCGAAAGAAGAGGCCAAAGAGGAGGAAGAGGAGGAAGAGGAAGTCAAGGAAGAAGAGGCCATCGAGGGGCTCGGAGCCCTCTTTGGTTAATTTTTTGTAAAAATTTAAAATTTTTAGATATATTTCTTTTCTGCGATTTTCATTTTTCCCTCATCCCAACATTGCATCAACATCTTAACTTCGTTCCCATTTAGGGGCTTGCAGACATCACATGTTTGAGAAAATATTGTTCTGATGGAAGTTCGATAGAAAAGTATATATATACCTAATACTAAATTTTGTATCGAAAAGAGATAGGAGGTGTGTTGGATGGCTGAGTTGCCGATGGCACCGGTTGACAGATTGATTAGGAAGGCTGGGGCTGAGAGAGTAAGTGCAGATGCAGTGGAAAAGATGGTCGAAGTGCTTGAGGACTACGCAATTACCGTTGCTAAGAAAGCTGTGGAAATTGCGAAGCACTCTGGCAGAAAGACCGTCACTGCGGACGACATTAAGCTCGCTCTCTCGATGTAAAAATTTTAAATTTACCTTAAATTTTTTAGACGACTTCAAAAGCGTTTTCGAAGATTTCCTGATGCTCGTGGGGCTTGACCAGAAATTCTAGCTTTTCTATGGTGTAAACGAGGTCGTACATGTCCCCCTTAACATCCAGCACGTTTTTGGGTTTCGCAAACCTTATTTCTGGAGCATCATCGTAGTTCCTGTTTCTGACCCACTCCCCGTTGATGTAGTAGTAGCAAGCGCCCCTCCTCTTCGTGTAGGGTTCGTAGATGGAGCTGAAGTTCCTGCACACCCAGTTTGCGGTGATTAAATCGCTCTCAGTCGGGTTAATGGTCACGTGACCGTAGTTTGGTGGAATTATTACTGTGTCCCACTTCTTCCCCTCAACGACTATCACATCCTCGATTTTTCCGTTTGAAGGCTTTTGCAGTATGAAAAGGGCCTCTCCCTCAAGCACCTGGTAAACTTCAGGATAGGTAAAGCCCCTTACAACTTCCGGATGATAGTGGCCGTAAGTTTTAATGCTCTCTCCACCTATGTTGTTTGGCGGTATAACCGTGTAGTCGTATCTCAGCCCTGCATTTCTGATAATCTCCGCCTCCTCGTCTGTTTTGAAGGAATCCCTGAACATGTAGTAAGCGTCAAAATCTTCCTTAAGTGCTTCGGGAAAAGCAAGAACGGGTTTTAAATCAGAGGCTTTTCTAACCTCTGACTGAAAAACCTTCTTTCCGAAAACAAACTCCATGATTAAAAAAAGAGCCGGATGTATTTAAAGCTTGTTCAGAAAGGTATTATAGCAGGTTGTGTGAAGAATTAACATGAAATACAGATTCATAGACCACACCGCAGACATAGCCTTCGAGGTTTACGGTTCAAACTTGAGGGAGTTATTCGAGAATGCTGCTCTCGCCTTTTATGATGCTTTTGTTGACACATCAGGAATTGGAATAGAAAGGGAAGTTGGGGTTGAGTGCGAGGGGGAGGATGTGGAGATCACGCTTTACAGATGGCTGAACGAGCTGCTCTACCTCTTTGACACCGAATTCTTCGCCGCAAAGGATGTGGAGGTTGAGGTTGAGGAGGGTGATGGGGTCAAGGCGTCGGGAAAGCTCAGGGGAGGGAGGTTCAGCGCCGAAATGGTCAAGGTTGAGCCCAAGGCGATAACTCTGCACAAGTTCAGAGTGGAGAAAACAGATAAGGGATACGTTGCTTTCGTCGTTGTGGACATATGAAGGAAATCTATCTTCCCCTGCACCACGGAAAGGCACCTCACTGGCTGCTCAGCAGAATGAAAAAGCTGGCAAAGCCCATAGTCAAGCTAATAGTCCTCGAATACGGAGAAAGGGAGTTTCTCGAAAGGCTTTCCAATCCTATATTCTTCCAGTCTCTTTCAAACGTCCTCGGATTTGATTGGAATTCAAGTGGTGTTACGACGGTCCTTACAGGAGTTCTGAAAGCGGTAATCAACAACGAGGAATTCGACATAAGGATTGCAGGGGGCAAGGGAGGCAATGCTCTCAAAACACCAGAGGAGATTATGAATTACTCTGAGCAGATCGGGGCTGATGGGGAAAAGCTGGTTGAGTTCAGCAGGCTGGCGGCAAAGGCTGACAACGCTGCTCTCATCGACGGCTACTCCCTCTACCATCACGCGGTAATATTCACGCCGAGGTACTTCACCGTCATTCAGCAGGGGATGAACGAGACTGAAAGAATGGCTCGCAGATACCACTGGAACGTTTACTCAAGCGTTCCCGAGCTGGAAAACGTGCACGAAGGAATCATTACCGAGAGAAGAGAAAATGAAGTTGTGAACATGCTCTCCGACATCAGCAGAGATGCTAAAAGGCTCTGTGTTGATATTGTCAGGGACGGAAGTTTCAGGAGGGACTACGAGCGGATGATTTCGGTTTTGAGGTGGAGAAAAGGGCTGAGAGTCCCTAAAAAGCTCGACTGGAAAGTGGTTGAGAGGGCCTACAACCTACAGCCGGAGCGGTTCGAGGAGTTGCTTTTGATTAGGGGCTTTGGGAGAGAGACGATTCGAGCTCTCGCCCTTGTTGCTGAGATTATTTACAACACTGAGTACGACAAGACTGATCCGGCAAAGTACTGCTTTGCTGTTGGCGGTAAGGACGGAGTGCCCTTTCCGGTAAGAAGGGACATTTACGATGAAATTATTGAGTTCATGCGCGAGACTGTTAAGCAGGCCGAAATCGGCGATTTTGAAAAGAAAAAGATGCTGGAGAGGCTGAGCAGATATGGATGTGATTGTCAGGAAAGGCGAGATTAGAGGGAAGGCGAAACCGCCCGCCTCCAAAAGCTACACGCACAGAGCGTTCATAGCTGCATCCCTCTCCCCATCGGCAAGAGTTGTGAATCCGCTAATCTCCGAGGACACGATTTCCACGCTCAATGCATGTAAGAGAATTGGAGCGGCTGTGCTAAAAAAAGGAAACGAGTGGCTTTTCAGCGGAGTTGATGGTGTTGAAGCTGAAGGGTACTTCAACTTCGCGAACTCGGGAACGACCTTGAGAATTTTCACAGGTCTTCTCTCCCTGTCGCCCTTCAGAAGCGTTGTTGATGGCGACGAGTCTCTGAGGAAGAGGCCAAACGGGGAGCTTGTGCTCGCACTCTCCAAACTCGGTGCAAGGTTCAAGGGTAGGGAGCCTTACACACCACCCTTCTCGGTTCAGGGGGTGATTAAGGGAGGAGAGGTGGAGATTGAGGCTCCGAGCTCACAGTTCGTCTCTTCCCTCCTCTTTGCGCTGTCGCTGGCTGAGGGCGATTCTTCGCTTAGGGTGGAGAAGGTGAAATCACAGCCATACATAGACGTGACTCTCGACGTTCTCAGGGAGAGCGGCGTTAAGGTTGAGAGAGAGGGGAATTTTTACCACATACCCGGCTCACAGAGCTTCAAGCTGCGGAGATATGACGTCCCGGCGGACTTCTCTTCTGCAAGCTACCTCATCGCTGCTGGTTTGATTGCAGGAGAGGTCGTTCTGGAGGGCATGTTCGAGTCCGCTCAGGGCGACAGAAAAATTGTCGACATCTGCAGGGAAATGGGTGGCAGCGTGGAGTGGGATAAAAAGAGAGGTGTCATCAGAGCGGAGAGGTCGGAGCTGGAGGGCGTTGAGGTTGACGCTTCTGACATCCCCGACCTCGTGCCAACAATCGCCGTTCTGGCTGCTGTGGCCAAAGGAAAAACGAGAATTTACAACGCCGAGCACCTGAGGATAAAGGAGATAGACAGGATAGAGGGAATCCATCAGAACCTGAAGGCCTTGGGTGTTGAGTCGAAACCCCTGAAGGATGGATTAATCATAAAAGGGGGCAAGGGGGAGTTCAGGGGAGTGGTGGACTCATTCGGAGACCACAGAATGGCCCTTGCCTTCTCACTCCTCGGCCTTCTCGGGGAGGTGAAATGCAGGAATGCGGAGGTCGTTTCTGTCTCGTTTCCGGGCTACTTCAGAGTGCTTGAGTCCTTGGGAGCCAGCGTAATCAGACTCTGACGTACTTCCCGTCTTCTTTTCTTACCCTCCCTTCCATTTCGAGCTTTTCGATGTGCTTCTCAATCATAACCCTCTCAAAGAAGTCCAGTATCTCCTTTGCGTAGGGCTTTCTCCCGTAAATGGGGGAAAGCTCGACGAGCTCATCCAAGCTCTTCGGTTCCTCAAGAAGACTTAGAATTATCTCTTCCCTCTCTTTTATCTTCCTCTTGAACTCCAAGATTCTTCCCTCAGCCTCCTCCTTTCCGAATACTGGCTTCGAATGGGCCGACACGAAAATCTCGAAGTCGATGTCGAGGAGCTTGTCCATTTCCCTCTCAAAGAGGTAGGGATCTGCTTCTGGATTCCCGTAGAAGGGTCCAAAGGAGGTTAAATCAACATCGGCCCCAAAAAGAACCTTCTGCTCGATCAGAAAAACGTGGTGGTCCATGGTGTGACCTTTAACGGGTACTGCAACTATTTCGGGCTCCTTTACAACAACACCCTCCTCGTATCTTTCACACTCAAACTCCCTCAGCCCTGTGGCGGCGCTTATAAACCTCTTCCAGCTTTCTACCAAATCGGGTGCAACAAAGCGCCTTGCGAGGGTGTCGAGCGTAATCCTGCCCTCCGCAGGAGCCAGGACGTCTTTAAAGAGCCATGCACCACTGGAATGATCAGGGTGGAGGTGGGAAAGGACTAGCAAGCTCGCGTTGACTTTCCTCATAACCTCAAGTCCTGCTCCGGCGTCGATAACCACATCCCCAACCACGACAACGTTGCAGTAGGGAAATCTCCCCCCGTTCATACCCTCGATAACTCTAACACCTCTCATTACTTCCATTGCATTCCCCAACAACTTATTGTTGAAAACACTATCGAACGCGGCCAAGCAGTTGAAGAAGGAAAGGAGTCTGCTCGGAAACGCGTATATGGCTGCCCTTCTGTTCTACATTTCAGCTATCTTCGTTCCTGAGGCAATATGGCTTCTCTGGAGCTTCCCACACTGGGAAACCATGCATGTATGGAATTCTCTCAGCGAGATACCCACCGCCTATGTTACGGCTTTCATTTCTGGAGACGCTTTGCTCGCTGTAATCGGCTTCTGGGTTGCAGCAAAGCTAATAAGGTCCGGGAGAGATTACGCAGCCCACATCCAGTGGATAGCCGGATACTTCGCCTTTTTCTTCGTTTTGGCTCACGGATGGGATGGAACGGGATGGCAGAGGTTCACTTGGGACCCCACGGTGACGGGCATGCCATGGGAGCCGGGGAGAACGATGTGGGTGGATTTTGCAACGAGCAACGTTGCCATTACGCTTTACGCAATGGCCCTGCCGACGATAGTCCCGATGATTGCTGGAGGCTACATCTGGCTCAGGAACGGTCACATTCTTGCAGGTTTGGATGGGGCAAGAGCCTCCAGTTTGGCTGTGAAGGGAGTTGCTATATATCTCCTCGGAGTCTTCGTGGCTTTTCTGATGGCCGCGTGTGCGACAGTAATTTCGCTGCACCTCACCACGCAGGCAGGGATGCTGGTTGGAGTGATTGTCACAATTACCGTAGCCTACGCTCTGGCCTTCAGAAGGGGAGGAATTCTTCAAACCGCAATTTCTAGAGGATTTAACTTGACATAACTTTTAAATAGTTATTTTTATAACACTTTTATTGCTGGTGATAACATGTTCGAAAACGTGATAGCCGATATGCTCAGTGTTAATGGTGTTAAAGGTGTGTACATCGTTGATGCTGAGGGGGCCCTGATCGAGGCCGAGTCGATTTTTTCTGACGATGATGAGGTCTATGCTGCCCTGATTGCCGACGCTTTTAACAAAGCCTCAGAAGTTTTGAGTAAAATATCCTCCGATGAGCCGGAGCTTTTGATGATAGACGGTAAAAAAGACCGGATTGTGGCTTCAAGGGCGGGGGACTTAATCTTCGGCATAATTGCCGACCAGAAAACCAATTATGGATTGCTGAAAATAGAAATCAAAAAGGCGGTTGAAAAAATAACGGCCATGGTGTAGAGCTATGATGATTCCGAAGGGAGAGGTAGTGGAGCTTGGCAAGAGGGGGAACTTCAGAGACATTCTTAAGGAATTATCCGCTACGGGGTTTACCGGCTATTTGGAGGTCTCGTACAAAAAAGGAGAGCTTTCCAGGGCCAAGGTACTTTTTAGCAACGGTAAAATTGTTGCTGCCGGTATCAAGAGGGTGATAAGCAAAAGTGAAATCGTAGGAGAAAAGGCGCTTGAAGAGTTGCTCGGCCTTGAAAGCTGTGTTGTTGACGTCTACGCCCTCGATGAAGGAAAGGTGGCAAAGGCTCTCGAGTGGAACAGGAATGCTGTGGTGGAGCACCTCCCCGAAACGGAGGTTGAGGTAGAGGGTGGGCTGACAGAGGAGATTATAACCACCCCCGACGAGAGGGAAGCAATTCTCAAAAAGTACGGAATAAAAATGCCTTCCGAAGAAGAGATCGACCAGATAATCATGAACGCCCTCGATGGCAGCTACGATGTCATTGCCGCCACAACCTCTGCTCCCGGCGATTTCGAATCCCTCAAGAATTCGCTTATAAGCACGGCCGAGCTTTATCTCGGAAAAATGTCCAAGAAGGTTGTTGATGTGATAAACGACTGCAAGTCGGCTGAGGAGCTTGTGGAGAGGTTTGACGAAATTAGAAGCGCTGCAAAATCTTTGGTCATTTTCATCCCGAGGAAAAAAATAGATGAGATGCTCTCCGAAATGGAGAGGCTAATCGGGGAGAGTATTTAACCCTCTTTTTCAAGCCTTTCCTCGACTATTTCGACATACTCCCTAAGCTCCTTGTTCATTTTCAGAACGCTGAGAATTTCCTTGTAGTTTGAGTCGTCCACGTCATCGTAGCCCAGACTTTCCATTGCCTTGTTCAGGAAGATTTTTGCGATCGGCCCGATTTCCTTTTTGAGCTCATCTAAAAGTTTTTTGTAGGTTATCATTTCAGTGCCTCCTCAAGGCTCTCCATGGCGACCTTGAGGCTCCTTCTCAGCCTTTCGATACTCTTTGCAAGAATACCGATTTCATCAGCCCTGTTCTGGTGCGGAACCTCAGCCTCAAGGTTTCCTTCGGCAATCTTGTCGGCAGTGTTGCTCAGCTCGATTATGGGTCTCGTAATGGTCGAGGTTGTGAACACCGCCAGAACGATGACGAAAACTATAGCAATTGCCGCTGCAATACCCAAAGCGTAGTAAACCTGCTGAATTGCACCCTCAACACTCTTGCTTATCTCACTGGCGATGTTCTCTGCAGGATTGGCGGGGTTCTGGGTGAGGTACTGGAAGTAACCGTCGATGTAGGCTGAGGTTCCCACAACAACCCACAGCTGACCCTTGGAAATCGGGTCATAGACCTTTATGGTCGTGGGATAGTGGCAGAGATATTTCGGAATTTCTTCCTTTTCAGGTGTTTCGGGGTCATCCCAGTGGTAATAGCCACAAACCGGCTTTGGAGCTTCAGGGTTTTCGGTTATTTTGAGGAGCAGGTTGTAAAGCTCAGGCATTGTTTCGTTCCATCTCAGCATCGCAACGTCAACACCAAGGTACTTTTCGTACTGTCCGGTGAAGGCGGGATGCGTTAGGATAACTGCCACATCCCTACCCGCAACTTTGTTACCAGCACCAACCCAGGTGTACTCCTTCGCACCCCAGCGTTGTGCTCCAAGACTTCTGAACTTCGGGTCTTGAATTAAGTCAAAGGTTGTGAGCATGGTTTTGTTCTCGAGTTTCATCTTTGCCTCAATGTAGGTCTGAACTGCCAAGGCCAAATCCTGTGCCTTCATCCTGACAGCTTCCTCACCGGCCTTGGTCAGGTATTCCTGGCTGACTGTTGTAACGCCCTGCTTCGCCTCTTCAGCAGAGGATGTCATCCCAGCTATGGTAAGATAACCAAGAACGCTCAGGGGCACAAGGCTTGCAACAACCACTATCAAAACAATTTGGGGCGTCAACTTCATCTCCTAACCACCTCCACAAAGTCGTTAACCTTAACACCAAGCTTCTCCCTAACCCACGTGGGGACAACAATAAATCCCTCCTTGGAGTAGGGTAAAACCCTCAGGTTCACGGTTCCATTTTTCTTAACGCTCACGTACTCACCCTCTTTGACGCCAATGGCGTTCATGATGTCCTCCGCCAGAAAAGCAACGTCGCTTCCCTCATAATCGTACTTTTGTGTGAAGGTGAGGTCAACACCAACCTTCGTCTTTGCCGCACCCGTTATGGTTGATATTGTTTTTTAATTTCTTTTTCGGCTTTTGAGACCTCTTCCTCGACCGAGGCTATTTCCTGCCTGACGTCATTAACTGTTTTCTTGGCCTCAACCTGTCCTGTTGACCCTTTCTCCCTCAGATACCTCCCTATTTCTATGATCATCTGTTCTGGTGGAAGCTTCACGAACTCTTCCAGAACATCATCGGGTATTATTCCTTTATAAACTTCTCTAATCTCGTAGGATTTTAACTTTGCTTCAAGCTCCTTGACTTTTTCTTGAAGTTCTCTGATAATAGCCTCTTTCTCTGCCAGCAATTTTTGACATTCGTCGTCCATGTACAACACCTCCTAATAATTGTAATGTGTTTGGTGGTCTTCAAATAAAAACTTTATGCAATTAAATATGCCAAAACCACAACGGCTGTTGTTCCAACGATGTCTGTTAGCGTTGTGGTGAGTGGGATTCCGCCGTTATCTGGGTCAACACCCACTCTGTGAAGCCAGATTGAAAGCGTTGTTGAGAAGAGCAGAACGAAGGCAGCTAATGCAAGGTAAACAATCATGAAGTAAAGGAAATCTTTCGCTTCTGGAAAAGGCGCTCCTGTAAACGTGCTGGCGAAAAGAGAGGCAAGAACGTATATTGTTGGAGCTATCACCACTGAGGTGAGAAACACGTAGGGTGCATCGCTTAGCTTTCCGACCGACAACTCCCCGAGATGCAGCTTTGTTGAGGTTCTCGCAACCATAATGCTCCCGTAGTTTCCTATGCTCCCTATTACCGCAGGATAGGCAAAGCTCAGAAACAACGCCCTGTGTATCACTTCGCTGAACTCCTGCAGAACGTTACCAGTAATGCTCTGGATGAGCGCGAGCAGGGAAACTATCAAAAGCGTCTCCTTGTACGCTTTTCCGTCATACCCTCCCCTTATTGAAAGGTAAACAGACATTGCGAGAGCAATTACGCATGCAACGGTTGAAATCCACGCTCCTGTGTACCTTTCAAAAAGGAAGATGAAGAGCACGATTGAGGGTATTGAAACCAAGTCTGCGAAGGTCGTTACTGCTGGGCCCATTATGTTGTCCGGGTCAAGACCTCTCCTGAAGCTTCCGATTACAATTAATGCAGTCATAACAGCGAGAATTGCAGAAATTACAACGCTGGAATCGAGAATCACCTGAAAAGATGTTGTTAACCCCTCTTTTCCGAAGAACTTCAGCGCAGCGATGAGGAAAAGAATTAGGGCGGGAATCGTCGCAGCCCAGATGCTGAAAAAGACGTTTTTTGAGACGTACTCATCCTTGATTGTTGGATCTGACGAGCCGAGGTAGAGGGATGTGGAAATCCTTGAGCCAAGAGAGCCGAAGACGTTGCCCCTCAGCCCCATCAAACCCGGAATCACGATGAGGATTTCGGGGTAGGTTGTGAGAAGCTTTTCGAAGCTGATTCCAAGGAAGATACCGGCCCCTAAGTCGAAAATAAGGCAGAGGGCTAAGGGAACAAGAACCTGCTTAAGTGCAGAAGATATTGTAAGCTCTCTCTCTGGCTGCAACCAAGCACCTCAAAAAATAGAAGTGGTTCAAATATATTTCAGTTTTGTTAGATAATCTTCTCCTTTATCATCAGTTCAGCGTTAAGGATGCTTGCTCCCGCTGCTCCTCTGACGGTGTTGTGGCCCAATACTATGTACTTCAGCCCCCTCTCACCATCCTTCCTTATCCTGCCAACCGTGATGCTCATCCCGTTTCCAGCATCCCTGTCGAGTCTGGGCTGGGGCCTGTCCGGCTCCTCCCTGACAATTATGACCTTCTCTGGCGAAGTTGGCAGGTCGAGGGGCTTAAGGGACTCGAAGGCTGCCTTGGCCTCTTCAACGCTCACCTCCCGGTCAAACTCAACCCAGACAGCTTCAGTGTGACCATCAATGACGGGGACTCTGTGGCAGGAGGCTGAGACTTTTATGTCCGCAAACTCAATCTTCCGGCCGTTAAACTTGCCGAGAAGCTTGAGCGGCTCCTCCTCCACTTTGTCCTCCTCACCCTTTATGAAGGGAATCACGTTGTCGGTTATGGCGAGGGAGGGGACGCCAGGATAACCTGCACCGCTCAAGGCCTGCATTGAAGCAACCCTCACAGTCCTGAGGCCGAGGTCCATCAGCGGCTTCAGCGAGAGGACGAGGACGATGGTCGTGCAGTTGGGGTTCGTCACGATGAATCCATCCCAGCCCCTGTTTTTCTTTTGCACTTCAATCAGGCCGAGATGCTCGGGGTTCACCTCTGGAATTACAAGGGGGACATCTTCAGCCATTCTGTAGGCTGATGCATTGCTCGCAACGACAAATCCAGCCTCGGCAAACTTCGGCTCAACCTCTCTTGCGATGTCTGAGGGCAGCGCTGAGAAGACAATGTCAGCATCCACATGCTTAGGGTCCATTGGCACCATTTCGATGTCCTTGGCAATCTCAGGAACATCTCTGGAGACTATCCAGTCCACCTCTTCACCGTACTTCTTCCCCACTCTTCTTTCCGAAGCTGCAAGGCTCGTCAGCTTGAACCATGGGTGGTCTGCAAGCATCTGGATGAACTTCTGCCCTACCATTCCGGTAGCCCCAAGTACTCCGACACTGTATCGCATGGTTGAAGGACAGGGGGCAATTTAAAAAAGTTAGTGGTGCAACTCCTTCTCCTCTGCCCCATTCAGGGCGAGCATTATGTTTGCCCTCAGAGTCATCTCGAAGTAAAGCTTGTCGGGCTCAAGGACGACGAACTTCTTCGGAATTGGTACGAGAAGTGTCTCATCGCAGCGGTAGCAGTGATTCCCGTTGGAATCCACATAAATCTTCGGTGATTCGGGCTTACTTCTCTTCACGCAAAGGTAAACCGACTTATCCTTGTTTTTCCTTACCGTTTGCATGATTTCCTCGATGGTATAGACCTTCATCAGGTTTTCCATGATAGTATCAGCAAGCTTCGAGTTGGTATCCGTCTCCTCAACAGCTTCCATCTGATGTGATTGTAAGCGAGGCTAAAGATAAATCTTCTGGTTGTTTGTGCATAGCTGAACACTCACCAGACAGGCCACTTATCCTTCCCAAATTCCCTTTCCATGTAGTCTATCCACGCCTCCAAACCCGATATACCGTCTTTCGCAATTATATCTGCCACCTCTCTCTTTAAAGGTGCTATTCTTATGAAATCAAGGATACCGTAGGCAAAGCTGCCGTGAACAAAGCTCCAGTAAATGGCAAATAGAATCACCCCGATAGAAAGCAGAGCTGCGGTGAGAGGTTCATGCTGTGGTATCGAAGTCACGAACCTCGGCCACCAGTCTGGATCGTGGAAGAGGATGTAGTAATTCAGGGCCGTCAGGGGGCCAAAAATACCAATCCTTTTCCAGTTGAATTTTCCAATGGAAATGCCGTCAAGAGAACTGTCGAGAATCCCCGCCCTTGCAAGCTTTCTCCTTACCCTCATCATCGGGTAGAGAACTATTGGAGTTGACGAAAGGAAGGCTACGGTCATTACTGGAAGCACGAAGGCGTTTAACAGATTGACAACACTCTCATCCAGCTCCACCCAACCCAGCTCAACCAGATAGCCCGGAACAGCTAAAGCCCTGCTGAGCGTTACGAGCAGCATCACGGTCGCCATCGCCATCTTAATGTAGTACTGTCTCACATAGGTTGTTCCAACAGCCCCAATCTGCACACCAATGAGAGACGTTGCAAGAATCAGCGTTGTCAGTCTCAAGTCCACCGCTCCAAGTAAGTAAATCCACGTGAATGTTCCAGTTGAGCCCATCACAAAGGCTATGCCAAGCTCAGTTCCACTGGCAACAGCACTCGAAGCGCCAATGAGGTAAATCATCGAAGGCACTCCAATAAATCCTCCAACAGCAATGGTTGCAGCAAGAAATCCCGTTCCAAAGCCGAGAGGGATGGTTAGCCACGCAGACTGCTCCCTCCCGACGATGTTGAACTTAATCATTGGCGGGATTCTGAACTTCTGCTCCAGCTTGGCTGCAAAGCGAGGTTCGAGGTCAGAAATTCCCATCCTCCTCGCTTTCACGACATCCCTTATTAGAACTGCCGCAACAGTTGGTAAAACAATTAGGAAAGCAACACTTACGTAAAGATTCGTTCCAGTAGGTCCTAAAAGCTCATAAATGTGCTTTTGAACCTGAATACCAACCTGAACGCCAAAAATAGCAGAGGTGGCCATTAAAAGAGCGAGCTTCGGGTCGAGCTGCCTCAGCTTATACCTTCTGTAAGCACCAATCATCGCCTTGGGGAACTTGTGGCACATGTTGGATGCAACAGCAATGGGCCCGGGAGTGCCGATGGACATCATCCCCGGAGTTAAAACGAAAGCTCCTCCAGTTCCGATAAAACCGCTCAGCATCCCGCCAAAGAAGCCGAGAGCTAAGAGAAAGAGTGCCTCAAAGGGGCCAATATGTATGAACATGTCGGGCGTCATTACACTTCCGCCCTGAGCGAATGCACCACCCATAATAAACTGTAGGAAGAAGTAATGATAAATCTTTCCATTTATTAAAAATTAATACGAAAAATTATGGAAAAACTCTGCCCTCAAGGCTCGGGTCGTGGCCGGGAAGAATGTTTGCCTTCTTCGCCACACTCAACGCCTTAAAGCAGCTTTCGTACCACTCAGATAGGTCAACATGAAGCCCCGGCGGGAGGAAGGGGAGGGGTGAGGTGGGAATCTCAACGGTGTTTCCTGCAGTGTCGGTCATCTGAATGGGCTGCTTTGGCGGGAAGAAGTTGAAGTAGGTGTAGAAGTGGTCTGCAGCGAGCAGGTATGTCCCTTTCTCCGTCTCCACAGCTACTCCCTGCAGCCCCTTGGTGTGTCCCGGCAGTAGAACAGCCTTAACTCCTTCGGCAATCTCCACATCGCCGTCAATTAAGCAGAGGTCCATCTCCTCAAGTGGATAAAGCATGCTTGAATCGTAGGTCTGGCGGTAGTGCAGAGGAGGGTTTAGGGCAGACTCCCACTCCCTCTTTTGCACGTAAATCCTCGCATTGGTGAAAAGCTTGGCATTGGCAGCGTGGTCGAAGTGAAGGTGCGTGATTATGAGCTTGTCAACATCCTCAGGCTTTAGATTTACCTTCTCCATAGCCTCTCTCAAACCCTTCTCTCCCCCACCTTTTCCCGGAAATCCGTGGAACATTCCGTTCTTAGCCTCCTCAACTCCTGAATCCACAACTATCTTCTCATCCCCGCCATCAATAACCCAGACGTAAACGGGTCCAGTGGCCATAACTCTCATGTCCCCCATCATGATAGTTACTCCAAGGGGGACGCTTATTTCAGCAACCTTCAAAGGCATTATCTTATACATTCAACCACCTCCCTTCTCCAATTTCTCCTTCTCCCTTTCCTGCAGCAACCTCCACAAAATCTTACCAGCCCCGCTCTTCGGAAGCTCATCATCAAACTCTACAATCCTCGGATACTTGTATGCGGCCATCTGCTGCTTCGCCCACTGGATTATCTCTTCCTCTGTGATTTTGCCCCTGTACTCAGGATTGACGACGATGAAGGCCTTAACCTCCTCAACAACCCTCTCATCCGGAACTCCTATAACACAGACCTCCTTAACTGCGGGATGCTTGTAGAGAACCGCTTCAACCTCTGCAGGCCAGACTTTGAAGCCAGAACGGTTAATCATCCTCTTAATCCTGTCAACAATGAAGAAGTAGCCGTCTTCATCCATGTAGCCGAGGTCTCCCGTTCTGAAGTATCTCTTCCCATCTATCTCAATAAATGCCTTTTCCGTCTCCTCAGGCTTGTTCCAGTATCCCTTGAAAATCTCAGGCCCTGAAACAACTATCTCTCCTTCCTCGTTTGGTGGGAGCGGCTTTCCCGTCTCGATGTCAATCACGAGGGCATCAACACCAAAATCAGGAATGCCAAGGCACTGAAGCTTTGGATTTTGGGGAGGGTTCATGTGCGTCTGGGAGATGGTCTCGGTTAAGCCGTAACCCTCCATGTACCTTATCCCCGTAAGCTGATACAGCTTCTCAGCCACGGCTTTGGGCATCGGCGCTCCCCCACCACCAACTACAAGCAGAGAGCTCAAATCCCTCTCAGCAATTTTCGGGTCGCTGAGCAGGTCAATTACCATCGTCGTTATGTTCACCCAGTGGGTGCAGCGATACCTCTCAATCGCCTGCAAAGCTGTCTCCCTGTCCCATCTCGTAAGCAAGACCATTGTGGCACCTATGTAGACCGGAGCGAGCATTGAATGCACCATTCCTGTGACATGGAAAAACGGCAGGGTTGCCAGTGATATGGCTGAGGGGGTGAGGTTAAACCAGTGAACTGAGCTCAGAACGTTTGCTATTGCTGTAAAATGCGTGTGCATGCAGCCCTTCGGTAACCCAGTTGTGCCCGCTGTGTAGGGAATCAGGGCAAGGTCATCGCTTCCTACCATAACTTCAGGCGGATTTCTCTCCTTCATTGCCTCACTCCAGCTTGTTGTCCCCTCAACGTCAATTTTTAGCTTGGCAAAGTCTGGAACTGGCAGTGTGGGCTGCTCGGGTATGAAGTCAGAGAGGTTTCCGCAAACCACCTGAATTCCAAGCTTCTTTGCCACAGGCAGAACCCTGCCTGCAAGCTCTGAAGTTGCTACAACAAGCTTGCTGCCAGAGTCGCTCAGAACGTACTCAAGCTCCCTCTCAACAAGCATCGGATTAACTGGCACGACAGCAGCATTGGCTCTCATTATTCCGAAAAATGCGATTACGAACTGCGGGGAGTTCTGGGCGTAGATTGCCACTCTGTCCCCTTTCTCAACCCCGGCATTGCTTAAAAAAGTGGCAAATCTCTCAACAGCGTCAAGAAGCTCATTGTACGTTATCTCCCTGCCATAGTAGATTATTGCAGCCTTATCGCCAAATCTCCTCGCAGACGTCTCGACAAACTCAAAGAGGGGAACCCTTGGGTAGTCAAGTGTTTTTGTCAAAAGAGGGGGCCAGTGCCTGAACCAAGGTTTCATTATTAAACGTGAAAAAGTAAGTATTTAACTGTTGCGCCTTATGCGAATCTTGGCGTCAACAACCTCCGCACCACTTGAACTCACCATGACCGGATTGCAGTCCATTTCAACGATTTCCGGAAACTCCTCTATCAGGTAATTTATCCTGAGTATCGTTTCAATGAAAGCCTCAACGTTGGCCTTCTCCCCACCCCTGTATCCCTCAAGAAGCCTGTATGCCTTTAGCTCCCTGACCATCTCCACCGCGTCCTGCCTCGTTATCGGCGTAACCCTCACAGAGACATCCTTCATGAGCTCAACAAGAATTCCCCCAGCCCCGCACGTAATCAAAGGCCCGAAGGACGGGTCTTCGGCGACACCTACGAACATCTCCACTCCTCTGCTCATTCTCTGCACGAGAAAGCCCTCGACCTCGCCAATTCTTTTCAGCATTTCCTCGGCTTCTTTCTTGGCCTCTTTCGGAGTGAGGTTTACTTTCACAGCCCCCTTCTCGGTTTTGTGTATCAGATTTGGAGCGTGAGCCTTCAGCGCCACCCTTCCAAACTTTTTCGCGGCTTCGTAAACCTCCTCGGGTGTTTTCACGTACTCGTACTCAGGGAACGAAATGCCGAAGCATCTCAGAAGCTCGAAAGCCTCAGGCGGAGATAGCCACTCCCTCCTGCCTATTGCCTCCGCGATTATCGACGCCGCTCTTGCCCTGTCCACCTCAAATGTTGGAACGGGCTCGACGCTCTTTTCCCTCCACTTTGCATACTCTACAACCTTCCCAAGAACCTTTGCCGCTGTGTTCGGGAAGACGTAAACCGGAACCTTGACCTCATCACCTATGACGCCATCCTTCGAGTCGCTGCTTATGTAGATGTAAACAACAGGCTTCCCTACGGAATTTGCGTACTTTGCGGCGGAGATTACCGCCTTCTCGACCTCCTCGCTCTTCTCCTCACTCACCGCAGCGACGAAGATGCAAATTATCGCATCAACGTTCTCGTCTTCCGCCACTGTTTTCAGCGTTTGTCCATACATTCTGACGTCTGCCGATGCGGTCATGTCAACGGGGTTCTTCACGCTCGCTATTTCCGGCAAAAGATTTCTGAGCGATTCCTGCGTTCTCTCACTCAGCTCGGCGATTTCGAGGCCTACCTGATGGCACCAGTCAGAGGTTATTGCGCCCAGCCCCCCACCGTTCGTGACGATGCAGACTCTGTTTCCCTTGGGCAACGGCTGATGGAGAAGGAATTCCGAGATTGAGAAGAGCTCGTCAATCGAGCTTGCCCTGATTATGCCTGTCTGCTTGAAAAGCGCATCAATTGCTATTCCTGACGACGAAACAATGGCTCCGGTGTGTGACGCGACCGCCTTTGCTCCTGCGGGAGTTACTCCTGAAGCGATGGCGAGTATCGGCTTTTTCTTCGAAATTCTCTTAGCCAGCCTTGCAAACTTTCTCGGATTGGGTATGGATTCTTGGTAGAGCATTATCAGCTTCGTCCTCCCATCCTCCTCCCAGAACTCTATGAGGTCGTTGCTCGTAATGTCTGCACTGTTGCCAAGTGAGACGAAGTACGATAAACCGAGGCCGTAGTTGTTAACCCTGTCCATTAAGGCGAGTCCTACCGCACCGCTCTGCGAGGCAAAGGCTATGCTCCCCTCATTCGGTGGGGTGGGGGCAAAGGTGGCGAGGAGCCTTGTTTCGGGAGCCGTGTTGATGATACCCATGCAGTTCGGCCCAATCAGCCTCATTCCGTACTTTCTGCAGATTTCCACCAGCTTTTTCTGCCTCTCCACACCCTCTCCGCCAACCTCAGCAAAACCAGCGGTCAGGACGAGGAGGGCCTTAACCCCTTTTTTACCGCACTCCTCGGCGACTTCAAGGGCGTATTTCACCGGAACTGAAAGGACGGCAAGCTCAACTTCGTCAGGCACCTCGGAGATTGTCGGGTAGGCTCTCACACCCATTATCGCCTTGGCAGCCCTGTTTACGGGATAAGCGACACCGTTGAACCTGTATGTGAGGAGATTGTAGAAGGTCCTTCCCCCGACCTTCTCAACATCCCTCGAAGCGCCTATTACTGCAACCGATTCCGGGTTGAAGAAGTGCTTCAGAGCGTTGAAAGTTGCGATTTTCTCCCTTTTCTCGAAGTACTCAATCACATTCTCCGTCAAAGAGGTTGACATCCTAATTCTTATCTTCCCCTCCATTGGTGTTATCTCAACCGGAAATCCCGATTCCTTGAAGACTTCAATGATGGCGTAGTTGTCCGCCCTCACATCAGCTTCAAAAATCTTTATTCCTCTTTTTTCCGCAATCTCTGCAAGCGCTCCGAGGAGTATCGTTCCCAAACCCCTCCCTTGAAACTCTTCCCTGACCACAAACCCCACTTCCGCGGAATCTCCGGAAGTTTTTCTGTAAACTGCGTGCCCAACAATTTTGTCTCCTAAGAGAGCTACAATTCCGAATTCGTCCTCACTGCAGACAAGATAAGATTCTACGATTTTGCAGACCTCCTCCTCGCTTGGAGTGTAGGAGAATCTCATTTTTAGCGATTCGGTAGAGAGCGAGAGATAGAGGTCCTTTAGGCCCTCATAATCTTTCTCGTTCACAGGCCTTAAGCGAACAACGCTTCCGTCTTTGAGATAAGCTTCTCCTTCCAGACCGTAGAGTTTGACTCTCATTGGCTCTCAGCTTCCCGGTTTGTTAAAATACCTTTCTCGTCTTTTCCCGACAGAATCCTGAGCAGTAAAAGTCCCACCTCGTACATGATAATGAAAAGGGCAAGGCTGGCAATCTGGGTTAAACCTGTAAAATCCATCGTCAGATTTGTTATAAAAACCAGGATGAGGATGTAGACGGGAATTCTTAAGCTCCTGTAGGTGGAGTACTTTACCACACCAAATCTGTCGGACAGCACCATGAAAAGCGGTATCTGGAAGAAGAACCCGAAGGAAATCAGCAGCTTGAAGGCGTTTGTCAGCGTTTTCTCGGCAGAGAGGTAGGGGTCGGCAGCACTTGTTAACGCAATGCTGTAAATTGTCGGAACAACGAACTTGTAGGCAAAAAATGTTCCGAAGAGGAATATTCCGTAGCTTGGAATCAGAATGGCCTTCAAGAACCTCCTTTCGTGCTCGTAAAGCCCCGGTTTGGCAAAAAGGTAGAGCTCGTAGATAACGTACGGATACAGGAAGATAAGGGATGTGATTAATGAGAAGCCCAGCCTGATCACGACCCATTCAATGGGGGAAAACACGTAGATTGGGTTCTCTCCAACAAGCGAGTACCAGAAGGCCAGCAGATACGGGTAGGAAACGTAGTAAGAAATCGATACCGCTACAATCAGGATTATACATACCCTCAACAACCTTTTTCTGAGTTCCTCAATGTGCTCCCTCAGCTCAAGTTCTCTGTCCTCAGGCGGGCCACTCACAGAAACAATCTGGTTGAGAATAATAAAGCTTTGATTTTGGTGCAGTCGTTTAGAAAATAATTCGAAAAAAGTTAGGAAGAGTATGCTACTAGGTAGGTGTCTCCGTCGTCAGCAAGCTCCTGGGGAGCTACGTTGTATCCGTACCTCCAGCTCCATCCCGGATTCTGGTCGATGTCGGGCCCACCATTGGCCTTGTAAGCAGCCCAGATCAGCTCGCTGCAATAGTAGCTTTTTCCGTAAACCTCCTTTCCTCCAACGTAGGTCAGCCACTTGTAGTCGTAGGGAAGGCCAACCTTCGTGAGGGCCCAGCTAACGGCCTTGGACTTTATATCATTGCTGGTCTTCACCCTGTAAACAGCAACCTCATCAGCATTTCTCGCCATGCTGACCGAAACAACCCTCACGCCATCCTTCCACGCCTCAACCATCTGACCGTTGCCTATGTACATCGCAGCGTGGTGCCAATGGCCGACGATGTTGCCAAACGTGTCCTCAAGCCATCCCGCACAGCCCCTGCAGAGCAGAATGTCGCCTGGCTGCAAAACACTCAAATCGAGGTTGTTACCGTCACCCGTCCAATCGCCGGGAATCAGCCCCATTGCAGGTGCTGCCGAAACCACCAACACCAACAGACCGAGCAGCAATTTCCGCATCATGAATTTCCCGATAAATAATTACTATTTAAAGTTTTCCTTTCTTTTTTGATTGATTATTATACGAATAAAACATGAGTTTTTATGCTTGCTTTTTTGGAAATTCCACAGAAGTAATTTTCCGGTAAGATTCAACAGCCAAGATACAACAGCGCCGGGGGTGGGATTCGAACCCACGCGGGCGAACGCCCACACGCTCTCCAGGCGTGCGCCTTACCGCTCGGCAACCCCGGCCTAACGCCTCATAGCCGGGGCTGAATTTAATATTTTGCTTGTCCCTCAACCTCAATCCTGAAGTAAAATTCAAACTGGTTTACCGAAATCTTCAGATTGGCGCCTCTGTTGCACGCGTAAACCTCCCACGGCTTTTCACCGCAACAGTAAACCTCCGGCGCTCTGTACCCTGTCTTTGAGTCGTGCACCGATAAAAGAATCCCATCACCGTACTTTGACGCTATGTTCTTTGCATACCTCTCAGCCTCTTCCAGCGAAACCTCCTTCTGCAGGTTAACTTTAATCTCATCCATGATTTCCACTTTGGCTTATAATATATAAAAGCCTTTTTCCGCTTTTATAAGTTTGAAAACCGGAAATCGCTTAAGAAAACTACTTAAGCAAAAAACTACTGTGGAGTTTATACTTTTAAAAAAAGGCGTTTTTAGCGAGAAATAATCCCCAAACGACATAATCCCAAATAAAAAGCTTTATAAAAACAAACAGTCGAACATATGTTCGATGGAACTCTCAATGGACTGGAAAACAGTGGTTGACGAGGCTCCTGTCGCGATGATTATAATCAACAGTAGAGGGCAGGTGGTTTACGTTAACAAAGTCCTTCTTGAGCGAAGCGGGCTCAGCTTTGAGGAGGCTACCAAACACCCGGAAAAGTTTTTCCCGCCTGAAGACTTCGAGAAGCTTTTCCAATACGTTCTTGAAACTTTTCTTAAGAAAAGGAAGAATCCTGACCCGGCTATCACCATTCGAGGCTTGTCTGCTACCGAGGGAGAAGTCTGGCTGGAGGCGAGAGCGAGGTATGCGGAGATAGGGGGAGAGCCCTACTGCCTGCTCGCCTACACCGACGTTAACCAGAGGGTCAGGCTGCAGAAGCAGGTGGAATCGCTAAACGAGTATCTGAAGTTCCTGAACAGCATGCTCCGCCACGACATTCTGAACATCTTCACGAGGATGCAGGCCTACTGCGAACTCCTGGAGGAGGAGTTCAAGCCAGAGTATCTTGAGAAAATTAAGGAGAGCATCGAATCCGGAGTCAGGCTCATACACAAAATAAGAGAGCTTGAATCCTCAACCACTGAGGATAAGAAGTCCTACAGGCTTTCGGAGGTGATAAAGGAGGTCTCCAAGGGCTTCGACGTTAAAGTGAACTTGAAAGGGGATGCGGTAATCACGGCGAACGATGGGATTTACAGCGTATTCGAGAATCTGATCGGAAATGCCGTGAAGCACGGAGGAGCCACCGAAGTTAGCGTGGAGGTAAGGGATGAGGGAGACCACTGCGAGGTGATTTTCAGAGACAACGGCAGGGGCATACCTGAGGAAATCCGGGAGAAAGTTTTTGAGAAGGGCTTCACAACCGGCAGGGGAAGCGGACTTGGCCTGTACATCGTGAAGAAGCTGATAGAAAGCTATGGGGGAGACATAGAGCTTTTAGAGGGGAAGGGAGCGGCTTTCGTTATCAGGCTGCCTAAATCACAACCTTCAGGTCTGGATTCCTCAGAAAAACCTTCCCGTTAAGGTATTCAACCTGAATCGACCTGAACTCGACGTTTTTAGACCGCTTTATCAGCCTGTAAAGCTCCTCATCCCCTTCTCTGTTGGGCATGAAGGCCCTCACTGATGGCAATGCCGCAACGAACACAACCAAAGCTCTTGACCTCTTCCCTATCTCCTCAAGCAGCCTGAGGTGCTTTCTACCCCTTGCGGTGGGGCAGTCGGGGTACATCGCATAGATTCCCTTCTTGAGGGCAGCACTTTTAAGCTCCACGTAGCTCTCTCCAATGCGGTAATCGATTATGGAGTTTCCAACTTTAACGTTTCTCCTAACCTCTCCATCAAGCCAGCTTATTTTCGGAATGGCTACCTCAAAGGCTCTCATCTGAAGCTGTGTATCTATCAGAGCGTAACCGCCTTCGCAACTGACAGCAAAAAGCCTGTACGAGAGCTTTCCACCTCTTTTGGTCAAACATTTCCCCACATTACCCTCAAAAATGAGCTCCTTCAGCCTTCCCGTGTTGTTTATGTAAGCCCTTTCCCTCCTCCCATCCACCTCAACATCCACCACAAACCTGTTCACTCTGCCAATTATCCTGCAATCCACGGCGTTCTCAATCTCAAAAAGCTTCATATCTCTTTTTCAAGCTCGAGGTAGTCCGCATCCCTCTCCGCTACCTTAAATCCCAGCCTCCTGTAGGTTTCAACGGCCCTTCTGTTTGTTCTCTCAGTTATGGCCTTTAGCTTCTTTATCCCCTTTTCCCTCAAGAACTTCGTGGCGAACCTTATCAGCTCACTGCCTATCCCCCTGTCCTCGTAGTCCTGATGCATGAAAATTGCAAACTCCGCCTCCTCGCCAACCGGAACGGCAGCAATGTGCCCTATAATTTTATCTCCCCTCTTCGCGATGAAGCCGTAGCCGTTCTCGTGCAAGCCGTCAATCCAAACCTCTATTCCCTTCCTTGTGGCAGGCGGCAGTCCACAGCAGCGCCTATCAGGGCTGAACTCTTCGTACATCTTTATCAGGTTCTCCCTCTCCTCGGGAACGAAAATTGTGACGAATATTATTTCTCCTTCTTTGTCCTCATAAAACTCGGAGTAAAGGTTATCGTTAGCCATGAGGAAACTCAGGACAAAAAAATATTAAGATTTTCCGAAGTGTTTTCTGAACACCTTGGGTATGTCTTCGGGCTTCTCCAAAATTGTCACGCCGTCCATCTGGGCGAGCTTTCTTACGTGCTCAACGTCCTCCTTCCTGACTCTCAGCCTCAAATCCCTGCCGTCGGGAAGCTTTGTAATCACCTCCCCCTCCTTGTAGTCGGAGGGCATTATGTAAAGCGGAACGTAGGCCTTCAGCCCCATTATCGCTGCGTTGGCGAGAAGTGAGTCAGCTATGCCCATCGCAATTTTCGCAACGGTGTTGGACGTTGCAGGAGCAATTAGAAGGAACTCATACCTTCCAACCTGAATCTGACCGGCGAGGAAGGGAGTGTTTGCGTCTATTTCAACTCTAACAGCCCCGAAGTTCTCCTTCAGTGTGTCCATGAGCTTGTAGTATTTGACAACCTGGGCCCCTGCCTTTGACAGGTAAACTGCAATCTCAACGTCGGGAAACTCCTTTTTAACCTCAAGCATCACGTCAACAGTTTCCGGCAACCTGTCTCCGCTTCCAGTTATTCCCCACGCAACCCTCTTCTTTTTCTTCTCCTCCATTTCAAACACCTTCCATCTTTTCTAACATCTCAGCAAACCTCTTAACCGTCTTTCTGAGACTTCTAAAACCTTCCTCATCCTCTTTAACACCTTCAAGCGTGTCCCTGCTCCAGAAGGTTGCCCCGATGTTTGCGCCGAAAGAGCCCCCGCTGACTGGAATAACTCCGTTGAGAATGTAAAAGGTTAAAATCTGCTGTATCGCCAGCTCCTGTCCTCCAATTCTGTCTCCCCCAACGGCTATGGCCATCCCAACCTTTCCCCGGAAAAAGTCGTAGTCCGCAGCCACCAAAGCCCTGCAGCGGTCCATTACAGCCTTAATCTGCGCACTAACACCGCCGTTGTAGACGGGAGTGGCCATCACTATGCCCTTCGCATCTTTCAGCATCTCGTAAAGCTCAAACATGTCGTCCTTGATTCTGCACTCCTTATGCTTCAGACAGTAATCGCAGTGCTGGCACGGGCTTATTTTCTTACCTCTGACGGTAAAAAATTTGGTTTCGAAGCCCCTTTCCTCGAGCATTTTCAGAGCTTCGCCGAGAACGAACTCCGTTGCTTTCCTGCGCGGGCTTCCGCTTATTCCTACAATCATCGTGCCAGCTCCCTTCCTAACTCGAAAGCCTTCTGCAGCTCCTCTTCGGATGGCTTGAACTTCACCATGAACGGTTCGAGGGTCTCGAACTTGAGCTCCTCAAGCACCTTCTGAACTTCCTTGACCGCATTCCCGTTCCAGCCGTAGGAGCCGAAAGCCAGAGCTTTTTTATTTTGTGGCTTCAGGCCCTTAAGGTATGTGAGAAAGCCGGCAACTGTCGGGAACAGGCCGTTGTGGATTGTGGGTGAGCCAACAGCAATTGCCTTGGCGTCGAGGATCTCGGTAACAATGTCAGTCCAGTAATCCTTCCTGATATGCATCACTCTGACGTCAGCCCCTTCACTTCCCGCCCCTTCGGCGATTGCCATCGCAAGCTTCTCCGTCGAGTGCCACATCGAATCGAAGACGATAACGACCTTGTTTGTTGGCTCGAATCTTGACCAGCGGTCGTAGGCTTCGATTATCCTTCCGGGATTTTTCCACACAACTCCATGACTTGGGGCGATTATGTCAATCTCAAGCCCCGACTCCTTTATCTCCTTCAGCTTCTTTTGAATCAGCCCTCCGAGGGGCATGAGAATGTTTGCGTAGTAAACTTTGGCCCACTTCAACGCTTCTTCAACTCCGATTTCCTCATCAAACCTGTATTCGCTTGCAACATGCTGCCCGAAGGCATCGTTTGACAGCAAGATTTTGTCCTCGTTTATGTACGTTGCCATGCTGTCAGGCCAGTGGAGCATGGTCATGTCTATGAACGTTAAGGTCCTCTTTCCGATTTTCAGTGTGTCTCCTCCCTTGACAACCTGAATGTTCCAGCCGTCGCAGTCGTAGTACTTGCAGATTCCATCCTTTGCTCTCTGCGTGCAAACTACGGTTGCATCCTTCGCAATCCTCATCGTGTCCGGCAAACCGCTTGAGTGGTCCGGCTCAATGTGGTTAACGATGACGTAGTCTATCTGCGAAGGGTCCACAAGCTTTCTTATCCTTTCCATAGACTCTTTCACGAATTTGTGCTTTACCGTATCAACGAGAACCACCTTATCATCCACTATGAGGTAGGAGTTGTACGTCAGCCCCCTTGCCGTAACGAAGTTGTGAAAATCCCTCTCATCCCAATCGATTGCCCCCACCCAAAATACGCCGTCTTTCAACTCAACAGGTTTCATATGATTAACTTCATTCCCTCTCCTATAAAACTTTCTCTCGATTTTCGAATTTTTCAATTCCGAATGCAAAATTAACCTTAAAAAGAATCGAAAAGATTTAAAGGAGTGCGGCTTAGGGCAGCCATGTACCTCGAAGTTTGGGTCAACCATCTTGAGAGGGAGAAAGCCTTGGAGAAGCTGAAGGAAATTTGCGAGGAGGTGCACGAGGTTTTTTACGACTACGACTACATCGTCAGATACTCTGGCAGTGAAGAGGACTTGCTGAAAGTTGAAGGTGTGAAAAGGGTGAGGAGACACTACAACTGTTAGCGAAAGACCTTTTTGATGGAACGGCGTACTTTAATCATGGAGGTGCTTTTTGAGGCCAAGGTTGGGGACATCACTCTGAAGCTCGCTCAGGGGGACATCACCCAATACCCGGCAAAGGCAATTGTCAACGCGGCCAACAAGAGGCTGGAGCACGGCGGAGGGGTGGCTTATGCCATCGCAAAAGCGTGTGCAGGAGATGCCGGGCTCTACACGGAAATCAGCAAAAAGGCCATGAGAGAGCAGTTTGGAAGAGACTACATCGACCACGGCGAGGTCGTTGTTACACCGGCCATGAACCTCGAGGAGAGGGGAATAAAGTACGTTTTCCACACCGTGGGGCCGATATGCAGCGGCATGTGGAGCGAAGAACTGAAAGAGAAGCTTTACAAGGCTTTTCTTGGCCCGCTGGAGAAGGCGGAGGAGATGGGCGTCGAATCCATAGCCTTCCCTGCTGTGAGCGCTGGGATATACGGCTGTGATCTGGAAAAGGTTGTTGAGACGTTCCTCGAAGCTGTGAAGAACTTCAAGGGTTCGGCTGTCAAGGAAGTCGCGCTTGTAATCTACGACAGAAAGTCTGCGGAGGTGGCGCTGAAGGTCTTTGAGAGGAGTCTTTGATTATTTTTTCTTTTGGCTTTGGCCAGTTTCACCAGCATAGCTTTTTAACCCTCCTTACCTAATATGCCCAATGACCGTTCGCAGTCTTCTTGAAGAGGTTTCAAAGGCGGCGGAAATCGCTGCCAGCAATCGACACAGGTTTATGGTCATTCTATGCTCAAAGGAGCTCAACGACAGGGTTGTTAAAATAGCCAAGAGGATTTACAAAAAGCACAGAAAAAGGATGAACGAGGACAACCTCCTCATTGCGGGGAGGAGCGATTTTCTTGATATCACCCGAAAGTACTTTGAGGGGGAGTTTCTGCACTACAAGGACTCGCCGAAGGTGCTTGGCCAGACCTACTCCTCCCTTTTGATAGACTTCACCGAAGGTTTTCATCCCAACGATTTGGGAATAATCGTTGAGACGATCAAGGAGGGTGGAATAATCATAGCCTTCTCCCCGCCCATCGAGCAGTGGGAGAATCTGAAGAGCAGGTGGCACGAGGAGCTTGTTTCCGAGCCCTACACAGTTGAGGACGTAACAGGGAGGTTTTTTGCGAGGTTCATGAGGAGGACGCTTCAGGCGGAGGGCATAATTATCTTCGATGCGGACAGAAGAAAAATCATCAAGCACTACGAGTTTGAGCCGAAGGAAATTTCGAGAGAGGAAATCGTAATTCCCGAAGACATTGAAATCAAGAGGAAGCTATACAAGCTCTGCGCAACTCAGGACCAGGTCAGAGTTCTGCAGGTCTTCGAGCGATTTTTTGACAGAAAGAGGGAGAGGAAAGCTGTTGTGATTACGGCCGACAGAGGGAGGGGAAAGACGGCCATTTTGGGCATCGCCACACCCTACATAATTTCAAGGATGGAGAGGCTGCTCAAGAGGCCTGTGAGGATTATGGTTGTGGCTCCAACCCCTCAGGCGGTACAGACCTACTTCAGATTTCTCCTCAAGGCGATGGTAAGGCAGGGGATGACGAAGTACTTCGCAAAGGAGACAAACGGCCTGATAACGGTTGTCAACAGCAAGTACGCAAGGGTTGAGTACGTTGTGCCGAGAAGGGCGATGCTGGAGAAAGACACTGCGGATGTAATCATAGTCGATGAGGCTGCAGGGATTGACGTGCCTGTGTTGCTTAAAATCACTGAAGGGGTCAGGTACATGATTTTCTCCACGACAATTCACGGTTACGAGGGCACGGGAAGGGGATTTGCCATCAGGTTTTTGAAAAGGCTTGAGAGTGACGAGACGGTTGAAATCGAAAGAATCCACATGGAGGAGCCAATCAGGTACGGTAAGGGAGATCCGATAGAGAAGTGGCTTTACGATGTGCTACTACTTGACGCTCAGCCGGCAGAGCTCGATGATGAGGATGTCGAAGCTATAAAGCAGGGGAAGCTTGAGTTCAGGGAGGTGGACAAGGATGCGCTGGTGAACGATGAGAAGCTCCTGAGAGAGTTTTTCGGAATCTACGTGCTCGCTCACTACCGAAACCGTCCTTCAGATTTGGCAATACTCCTCGACATGCCGAACCACCTTCCATTCATTGTTACGGTGAACGGCAAACCCGTTTGCTCCCTTCACATCGCAGTTGAAGGGAACCTCGACGATGAAACAATCGAGAAAATAAAAGAAGGCTACAAGCCGAAAGGACAGATAATCCCCGACCTGATGCTGAAGCACTACTGGGACTTCGAGTTTCCGAAACTTGTAGGCGCGAGGGTGGTGAGGATAGCAACCCACCCGTCTGTTATGGATATGGGGATCGGGAGCTTTGCCCTGGCGAAGATAGTTGAGTGGGCCTACGGCAGAGACATGGACTGGGTTGGTTCGGGATTCGGAGTTTCACCGGAGCTTCTCCGCTTCTGGGCTAAGAACCACTTTACACCCGTGCACATAACACCTCAGAGGAACGAGGTTAGCGGAGAGCACACCTTAATCGTTCTAAGGGCTTTGAAGTACGATGTAGAGGATGTTGTTGAGAAGCTCAATTCGGAGTTCACGAGAAGGCTGATTGAATACCTGGCGGACGAGCTTTCAGATTTGGAGACCGAGACGGCGGTTCTTCTGCTCAGGTCTCTTAGAAGGAGCTTTGAAATTCCTTCCCCCAGATTCGGAAAGGTGGAAAGGAGGAGAATGAGCAAGTACTTCCAGGGCATGAGCCTTTACGAGTACGTTTCGGACATAATAAGGCCGCTCGTAAGATATTACTACTCCAGAACTGACAGAGACGAGCTTGAGGAGGTTGAGGAAGAGGTTTTGATTGGAAAGTGTCTGCAGCTAAAGCACTGGTCCGAGCTGCCGGGGGAGGGGTATAAGAAGTACAGAACACTCCTGAATGCCGTGAAAAAAGTCTGGAGATGGTACTATGGAGAGGATTAACTTTGATTCGGAGTTTGTTGAAAGAATAATCAACGGAGAGAAGATTACCACCGTAAGGAGGGGGATAAAGAGCTATCCGGTCGGAAGAATTGTCGAACTCACAGCAAACGGGGAGAGGTTCGCTCTGGCGAAGGTGAAAAAGGTGGTAGTGAAGAGGGTGAGGGAACTAACTGATGAGGATGCCATAAGGGACGGTTTCAAAAGCCGAGAAGAGCTGATTTCTGCGTTAAAAAGAATATATGGGGACATAAGGGATGATGAGTTCGTAACCGTCGTTCATTTCGAGGTCGTGAAATAAACACTCATCTGAAAGCAAGGTAAAGGGCAACGGCCATCTCGATGAGCACAGCTACTGTCAAAATTGCCGTTTTTCTGGAAGAGAACGGGAGAATTAGAATCAAACCGATGGCGGGAATGAGTGTAAGGAGGAAGACCAGCAAAGGCGAAAGAGATGTTCCAAAAAGCTTATCCAAGGCATACGAGACAATCAAAGCTGCAAACACCGCGAAAAAGCTGTATTCGACAAATCTGGCAAACAGTCTGTCTTCCCTCAACCAAACACCCCCGTCAGCCCCTTATAGATGTTGGTTGATGCCGCTATGAGGAGGATGATTAGCACAACCTGCCTTATAACCGCGGGTCTAACTTTGAGAGCCAGTGATGCGCCAAGTTTCGAGCCTAACGCCATTCCAACCGTTGCGGGAACTGCAATATCCGGCAAAACAGCCCCCTTTGCAATGTAAACCCATCCTGCGATTGAGGTGTTGAGGAGAATTATCAGCATGCTTGTGGCAACTGCCACCCTTATTGGCAGCAGCATGACGAGATTCAAAACCGGAACGTTTGCCCACCCCGCCCCGAGACCGAACATTCCCGCGATTAAACCGACGAAGGCGAACATAAGCAAGGCAACAGGGGTATTGGAGGCGTGGTAGCTTATTTCCTCCCCTAAACTCGGCTCAAAGCAAGCACCCCTCATTTCAAAAAACCTGCCAATTCTGTCCTCCTCCTTACTTTCGGGAAACTCCAGCCTCTCGGTTGTAAGCATTATCATCAGTATTACACCGAGAAGAATTCCGAGGAGCAGTGTAATGTAGTGTTTCCCCTCAGGGAACTCCCTTGAGATGTAAAGTCCCAGATAACCACCAGCAAAGGCCGTTAGATTGGAAACTAAAACGAGTGGAAGAACCATTCTGAGGTTGGTGAAACCCCTCATCATTACTGCTGGAGAGGAGACGAGGGCGCTGGTCAGGGCAACTATTACACCCCCTCCCCTTATGTAGTCAACATCGAACTCCGAGAAGGCTGTGAGCAGAGGTACGAACATCACCCCTCCACCCACACCTGAAAGGGGGGCGAGGATTCCTATTAAGAGGGAAAACAGGAAGATAAAGACTGCCGAGTACATGCTATCCCCTGCAAATCAGCAAGCTTGCCTTTGACTTTTTAAGCAGAACCTCGCACGGGTCTTTGCCGAAAAACCCCCCGATTACCCTCTTCAGCAATCCACCCTTAAACCCCACAACGATCAAATCGGGCTTTATCTGCTTCTCCACAAGCAGCAATCTGTCCGCGTACTTTCCGAAAACAACGCTGACGTCAGAAACTTTCAGTCCGGCTTTTTCAAGTTGGTTCTTGAACCCCTCCAGCTTCTTCATCGATTGTGTCATCAAGCGGTGATACGCTGCGAGCTCTTTCTCCTCGGGAACAAAAGGCGGGACCTCCATTTCCCTGATATAGAGAATGTAAACCTCCCCCCTCAATCCGTCCTCTGCCAGCTTTTTCAGCTTCTGGAAAGCAATCTCTCCCCTACCGGTGTCGTCGAGAACGAGAAGGATTCGCTCCATGTTCCCCCCTACTGCAATCCCTCTACGTATTTCATAAGCTCTTCTTCCGATAACTTAACAAAGCGGTTGTACATCTCCCTTATCTTCTCAACTGGGCTTAGCTCAACCTGATAGAGGTTGATTACTCCAAGGAGGTCATCTTTTTCTATCTTTCCATCAAAAAGCGGTAAAAAGATTGCCTCATCGACCTTCCCCCCCTCTTCAACTCTCCAGGGCAAATCAGATACAAGGTCGATGAGCACTCCATCAGAGTGGCGCATGATCTCCATTGGATAGACGATCGTGTTTGCTGGAATTTTTATTTTCTTTATTTTAACTCTAACTGGCTTGTTTTTAGTAAGCTCCTTGTCCTCTGCTGCGACGACAACTTCCCACCTCGCTACAGGGCTCCTATGGTAGCCAAAAGGAGGGAGATGCACCTTCTTTCTAATGATTTTTTCTTCCTTCCTGTAAACCAGGGTAAAATCCTGAGGCTCTTTGGTTGCAATCAGCGGCTCGAGTTTCTTTAAACCAACGTAGTAAACATTGATAACACCCAGTAAATCCCCCCTCTTTATTTCCCCATCATCAACAGCAAGAAATACAGCCTGCTCAATATTCTTTGGCTCCTCAACTCTTCTCGGTTTTCCAAGCTGCACAACGTCAACTACAACTCCGTAGGGATTTCTGGATATGGAAAGCGGAACGACCACAGTGTTTGGGGGTAACTCAACGTTTCTGATTTTCACTCTCAAAACATCCCCAGCCCTCACCCCAACATCTTCGTCCGCAACCAGGGGCTCCCAAACTCCCACATGTGTTCTTGTGTACCCAAAAACTTTCGTAGAAATTTTCTCCCTGTAAATGTTTCCGTCGTCCCTCCACGTAATGTTTGCCTCAACAATCTCTTCCCTCAGCTCAACCTTGGTCGGTTTGAGGTTAAAGAGCCTCGAAATTAGGCCCGTTTTTATGAAAAACACCTTCAGAACACCGACTATATCACCCTCCCTTACCACACCATCATCAACAGGGAGAAAAACCACTCTCTGGATGCACTTTTCGTCCTCAACCCTCGTCGGTATTCCGCATTCGACGACATCCAGCACGGTGCCAAGAGCGTGTCTCATAATGTGCAGGGGGCCGACCATAGTCCCCCCGGGAATTGTGAAGGGTCTTACCTCAATAATCTCGGGCTCCCCTTTTTTCACCTCGACGTCATCCATCGCGATCAGCGTCTTCCACTGAGTCAAAGGAATGATTCTGTAGCCAAAAGGCTTAAGCTCAACCTTGAGGCTACCCCTCTCACCCCCAACCTCGTCTGTCCAGTACTTCATCTTTACGGCCATACAACCACCTTTTCAACAATAGATTATGTTAATTTTTTGTTATATATAAATATTTCCTCAACGGAGCGGTACTAACGGGCAAGTGCGTTCACATAATTTCGCAAAGTTTTTATCTCACTTTTTAACACTTTATCAAAGAAAAACTACGAGCCTCGAAATGAGGTCGAGTGAAACGAAAAGCAGTCCTATCTCTACGCCGAAAACAGACACGGCTACTGGGGCAAGGAAAAGTAGGGCTGCCCTGAAACCTCTTGGAAGCATAGAAAGTGCCGCTGAGCAAGCCGTTTCCCTAAAGCTCAGTTTTCCTGCCCTGTACATCGCAGATAGTGACGAAATCCCAACTATCGGGTGAATTAAGAATGACGCTATGGCAAATCCGCTTTTCAGCTTTGAGAACCTTATGAGGTTGTTTATGAACTCACCAACCCTGCTGAACTGGGGGAGGGAAAAGGGGGCGTTTGATAGTATTAGGCTGACAAGCATTATCGGAACTACCTTTGACATTAGCGTTAGTGTTTGCAGCAGGGCGTAGTTCACGTCCACCCTCCCCAATCGCCTTGGGGTTTATTAAGCTTTGAACTCCTGCCGAACTCACAGTTCTTTGACGATGGAAAATTACCCCTAACCGCGTCTATACTAAAGGTATTAAGCTTCTACCAAACTCAACTGTAACCAACCCTTTAATCCATTTGCAAAAAGCCTTAAATATACTTCCGGTGTCAGAGAGAAGGGGATCAACAATGGGATGGAAGTCACACGGTTTCAGGTTCAAATCGGGAAGAAAGCTCAGAAAGAAGGTCAGGGAAAAGGGAGTGAGAATCAGGAAGTTCCTTCAGACCTTTGACGTTGGCCAGAGAGTTCACATAGACATCGAGCCCGCATCTCAGAAAGGGATGCCGCATCCAAGATTTCAGGGGAGAACTGGTGTCGTGATAGGACAGAGGGGCAGAGCCTACCTCGTGCAGGTTAGGGACGGGGGAAAAATGAAGACTCTGATTGTAAGGCCCGAGCACCTCAAACCACAGAGTGGTTGAAATGTTTAAAGAGGTTAGGGATTTTGAATACATCACAATTTCTGAAGCGAAAGAAATAATGGAAGAAATAGCCAAAAAAAGGCAGGAGGAGGCCGAGCTTTTGTTTGAAACCAGGAGGGCTTTAAAGCACCTCCGCCTTTTCGCCAAACTTCCGGCAGATAAGGCAAAGGAGCTTGTTGATGAGCTTGTCAAACTGCCCCAGGTGGGCAGCAAGGAGATAGCCGTAAAGCTTGCGGATATAATGCCGCGAATACCTGACGAAGTGAGGATTATTTACGCTAAGGAAAGAGTTACTCTGACACCCGAGCAAATTCAGGAAATTCTGGACGTCATCGACAAGTATCGTATTTAAGAAAAACATAAATAGTTACAGCACTATTTTGAAAAAGGAGCTGATGCTATGGAGAAGCCAAAAGTAGAAAGGTCTGAAGGTAAGGAAAAACTTGAGGATTACGCTTATGTACTTGATTTCATGCCATACGGTCATCCTGACGATAAAAGGCCGATACACAGGAGGGAGCCGCTCGCACAAGTCGTTGGGGAGAGAAACTTTACACTTCTCGAGGTTAGCATAAGAAAGGGTAAGCAGCCCCTGGTAATGGACAGAGTTTACATCGGCAAGGGGGAGAGAGATGTAGTGTACAAGATCAAGAGAAGGCTGAGATACGAGGATTTAACTCCTGCCGCAAAGACTGAGCTGCCTTACGTTATCGAGCACATAATAAAGCAGGATGAGAAGAAGTACGTGGATTTCTTCAACAAGGCCGATTCCATAACAACGAGAATGCACCAGCTCGAGCTTCTTCCCGGCGTTGGAAAGAAGATGATGTGGGCAATAATCGAGGAGAGGAAAAAGAGGCCCTTTGAGAGTTTTGAAGACATAGCCCAGAGAGTCAAGGGCATTCAGAGGCCCGAAAAGCTAATCGTCAGCAGAATTATATACGAAATCAAGAATCCTCAAACCAAGTACAAGCTCTTTACTGCTTGAAAAAATTAATATATTTTTTCGTTCTGCTATTCTCATGGGGATGATCGGCGAAATAACAACATTCTTTGGGATGAGGGTATTCACAGATGAGGGAAGGTACGTTGGCAGAGTTGAAGATGTTATTCTCGACCAGAACACAAAATCGATCAGGGGGCTGGCAATATCGGACTACAACAAGGCCCTTATAGACTCCCATGCAAAGGGGGTTATCATCCCGTACAGGGTCGTTAAGGCAGTGGGGGACATCATAATAATCAAAGACCTCTTTAAGAGAAAGTCGAGAGTGCTTGACTACGAGTCCAGGGAGCTCATTGAAGAGGAGGGAGAAGAAGGAGAAGAATGGCAAGAATAATCACGAAAATTCCGGCAACCAGCCTGAAACTTATCCTTTCTTTCAGAAATATCGCCCCAAAAATTGCCGCAAAAACCGGTGAAGTGGAGGAGGGCTGAACAACGTTCCAAGAGCTCGAGACTTTTATTGCCGTAATGAAAAGCATAATCCCCAAAAAGGAGAAAAATCCCCCTAACACTCCTGAAAAAATAACCGAATCTCTGTTGAAAAGCTCATCCTTTTTTGCCGTAAAGCTAAGAAGAATCAAGCATAGGAGCAGCCTAACGAACGCAACAATCGAGACGGGCAGTCTGTCCGTGAGAAAGTCGAGAGTCAGAATGGCCAGAGCCCACGAAAAAGCTGCGAGGAGGGCGTAAAACAACCCTGATGTTTCCCCTTTCTCCCCTGATCCGTAAATGATGTACACAGCCACAAACACTAAGATTGCGGAAATCAGAGCATTTAAGCTCAGTTCAGCACCGTAAATAACAGTTGATAGCAAAACAACGTAAACGGGATAAGTCGAGGAGGCCGGAAGGGCTATGCTCACCGGCGACCTTTTCAGAGATGCGAAGTAGCTCAAATCACCTATATAGAACGAGAGCATCGCTGAAATAACGAGAACGAGAGCGGTTTGAAGGTCTATAGCTACTCCCGGAAAGTCGCGCAATGCGAGAGGAAGGAAGTAAACTGTGGCAAAGAGCGTTCGGTGGAAGTTTGCCGTGAAGGCGCTGACGTCCTTCACACCCTTCCTGTAAGCTATCCCGTTAAAGGCCCAGCAAATGGCAGCCGTTAGAGACATTAGAATTTCAAGCACAAGGTTTAGGCTCCACTGTTGCTTATAGCCTTTACCAGTTATCTAAAATTTAAAATTAATAATCGTTGCTTTTTCAACGAGAACTTAAATTTTTTTATTTCTACGTTCAAAACGCTAAAAAACGCATAAAATTCCTGCAAAAAGGTTGAAGAGCTTTTAGGGCAAAAATCAAAAGATTTATATATGAAAGACCCTCATGATGAGTTGCAAAAAGAGGTGATGTAAATGAGTGAGGCAAAGGAATTGATTAAGAAGATGTGCGACCTCCAGAACAGCAACGAGGAGATTCAAAAGGAAATGGCCGGTTGGAGCGGTGTCGTTCAGTACAAGCTCGATGGCGAGGAGTTCTATGTTGAGTACAAGTCAGACGGAACCTGCGAATTTAAGGAGGGTGTTCACAGCTCCCCGACCTTTACGGTTGTCGCTCCTCCAGACTTCTGGCTCGCCGTGCTCAAGGGACAGGAAGACCCGGTCAGCGGCTTCATGATGGGCAAGTACAGAATCGAAGGAAATATAATGGAAGCCCAGAGGCTCGCTGGAGTAATCAAGAAGTTCTAGGGCAAATTCGAGCTCTAATTTTTCTTTTTTGTTTTTACACTTCAAGATAGTACTTCGCGTGCCTGTCGGGAATGCTGTCTGCGGGCTCCTTTTCCCTGCTTAGGTAAAGGCCGCAGTAGCAACGTCCGTACTCCCTTATGTCGTCTTCTGCGTAAACGCAGGGGCATATTATGAGACGGTCAACCTCCTTCTTGCCTGTTACAAGCCTGCAGGGGCAGGTTGCGATGCCGTACTGCTCTTTATTCTGAATTAAAGCCTTGGCGAAATCGAGCAAAAGCTCCCTATCCGGGTTTACCCTCCAACCACGCTTCTCAGCCACTCTTTCAAAAACCTTCAGATAATCTTCTGGCGTCAAACTCCCACCTCAGCCCCTGATTAGCTCTTTGAGCTTCTCTTCATTATATCCGAGAACGTGCTTATCCCCTTTTACCACAACTGGCACAGAATAGCTCCCGGAAATGCTGTGAACCTTCTCAATCACCTTCTTCCTCTCCTCACCCTCAAGCTTATCAATCCAGATTACTTCGAAGTCAACACCCTCTCTTTTCAGAAATTCGAGCGTCCTCTTGCAGTGCGGACATGTCGATAGCCCGTACATCAAAACCTCAGCCATGGTTATAGGAGGGCAGTCTATTTTTAATAACTTTGGTGAATTTGATTTTAATTCAAAGACGCTGTTTAGGCTCTTCGCTATTTTGCTGTGGTTAAGTTGTGGGGAAAAGCTTAGTCTAAATTAAACCCCAACTTTTTTGAGAAACTTTTCAAGCGCCTCGTTGAATTCCACGTGCTTTTCAAGCATTACCATGTGGCTGGCGCCAGGTATTACGACTAGTTCTGAATTTGGAATGTGCTTGTGAAAAAATTCGTGATACTTCAGCGGCGTTAGCTTGTCCTCCTCGCCGACAATTACGAGAGTTGGGACACCTATTTTCAACTTCCCGTTCCTGTAGTCTTCAAGCAAATCAAATCTATCACACAAACTGAGATCGAGGTGTAGCACATCAACTCTATCCAAGAACTCTCGTCTTTTCTTCTCGTATTCCTCTCCTTTGCTGGCAAACGCCATACTTAACATTAAGTCAACCGCCTTTTCAGGTTCCTTTTTTAGGCCTTCCAAGATCTCAGGAAGAACCCTCAGCCTCGCTCCAGTCCCTACCAGAACGAGAGCCAAGCAGATTTCAGGATTTCTAAGATATAATTTTTGAGCCACGGCCCCACCTAAGCTATGACCCACTACGACGGCTTTCCCAACGGTTTTCTTCAAGCTCTCACTGGCATAATAAGCGTATTCGTCAACCGAATTAACCTCCACGGTGTCGCTCTGGCCGTGATTGGGGAGGTCTATTGCGTAACCCCCGATTGCCGTCAACTGATTTACCCACTGAGTGGCGTCGCTCCCGGAGCTGTGTATGTAAAAAACTTTCCTCTCCCTCCCTTTGAGGAGAGAGACCTTTACTCCATCCACGTCGATGAATACTCTCTCCAGCATAGCTTTTCCCTCCTCAATATAAAAAAAATTAGATCAATATGGAACGAGAACTAAACCGAGCGAGAGCGGAATGGTTGCCAATATCATCACGGAGATCGTGTATCCAAAAACATCTCTGGCCCTTGTTCCCGTAAGTCCGAGGAGAGGAATCGCCCAGAATGGCTGGAAGAGGTTTGTCCAAGCGTCCCCTACACCATAAGCAATTACGGTTTTTCCAATAGGCACACCCAGGGCAGCTGACGTTCTTGCTAAAATCTCTCCAACTGCTGCCCATTCTCCACCTCCAGAAGGTATGAATATGTTTATCAGCCCTGCAATGTATAAACATATTGCCGGCCACGTAAACGGCGTTGCAACGCTCGCTATACTGTTGGCTATAACAGTTGCAAGATTTGGTCCCCCTGCAACAACTGCACTGTACCTCATCATTCCCATAATACCCGCATAGAACGGAAACTGAATCAGTATTCCTGCTACTGCTCCTGCCGCTCTGGTGATAGCCCTCATGTAAGCTATGGGATTCATGTAGAGAAGAAGGCCAACCATTATAAACGTAAAATTCAGCGAATTTAGGTTTAGTCCACCGAAAAAGCCTTTCTCGTAGAACCAGTAGCCCATCGTGATAATCCCCAATATGCTTATTAGTAGGGCGAGAACTTTACTGTTCTCAAGCTTGTCAGCAATCGTTACGCGCTCTTTACTTTTTTCTTTCAGCTCCTCTTCCTTTTCTTTCTTCACCAGCTCAATTATGTGTGGTGCAACTTTGTCTATTCCTTTCAATTCACCCCTGTTAGGCGCAAGCGCGTAATAAGCCAGTACCCCGAAAGAAATGATTATTGCCAGATTTATAAGAGTATATGGATGAAAGATGGTCTCGTTCAGCGGAACTGTCTCCCTGCCGAACAACTCCACGAAAACATCCTTTAGAAAGTGATTTGGCGTGTTAATCAATAATGGTGCAGAAGCCGATAAACCCCAATGCCAAGTAAGTCCTAAACCGGCATAACCGGCTGCTACTACAGCCGGATAGTGCAATGGCTTTCCTGTTCTGTAGAATTCAATTCCAATTGTTCTGGCCAAAATGGCCCCAACTATAAGTCCAAGTCCCCAGTTTATCCAAGCTGCAATCATTGCAATAAGTGCCGTAAGAGCCGCAGCCGATTTAGTATCTGAAGGGAGTGTCGCTATCTTTTTCAAAATCCTGTAAACGATTGGATGATAGGCTATTGCATAACCGGTAACAAGAATCAAACACATTTGCATGGCGAAGGACAGGAGACCCCAGAAGCCTTTGTACCAAACATCCACGAGGAGCCACTTAACCATCGTTCCCGCATCCATCACTGTGTACGGCTTCATCACCACTATTACCAACAGATAAGTCACCAAAGTCAGAAGCAGAGCAAAGATTAATGGGTCCGGCATCCATTTCTCCACGCTTGCGCACAGTCTTGCTCCCATTCTCTCCAGGGCGCTGTACCGCCCATCCTCCATAATTCCACCCCCATTTTTGCCGTATTAATTTTTAGAATTATAATTTAAAAAAGTTTCTAAAGTGCAAATCTGCAATCAAACAAAACAAACCAAAATTTCAGCTACCCCATAATCTCAACAATCAAATAAATAAAAGAGAACAAAGCTTAAAACAGCTCACTCCAGCACTCTTCTGACCTCCTTCACCACATCCAGCAAAGTTTCCGCAACCCTCGCCCCTGCATCGCGTAGTGCGGCCATTTTCGCCTCTGCAGTCCCCGTACTCCCCTCGATTATTGCGCCGGCATGCCCCATTCTCTTCCCCGGTGGTGCCGTCCTTCCGGCAATGAATGCCACGACAGGCTTTGACATTTGCTTTATGAACTCCGCAGCCTTTTCCTCGGCTGTTCCACCTATTTCACCAACCAGCAGAACAGCTTTGGTCTCTTCGTCCTCCTCAAACATTTTGAGAACGTCAACAAAGGTCAATCCAGGCATCGGGTCGCCCCCAATCCCCACAACTGTGGACTGGCCAATCCCTGCCTTTGTAAGATTCTCGCAGACTTGATAGGTAAGAGTTCCGCTTCTCGAAACTACACCGAGATTGCCCTGTGTAAAGCTTCTGTCGGGCAGAAGACCTACCTTGGACCTCCCCGGACTTATAACACCGGGGCAGTTAGGGCCAAGGAGCATGGATTTCACTTCCCTGAGCTTCCTGTGAATGAGCATCTCGTCGTAGAGAGGTATGCCCTCAGTAACGCACACAACAAGCCTCAGCCCTGCGTCGAAGGCCTCAAAAATGGCGTCGGTTGCAAAGCGTGCGGGAACGTAAATTATCGATGTGTCTGCATTTGTTTCTGCTACTGCCTCCTCCACAGTATTGTAAACGGGTATTCCGTGCACTTCACTACCGCCCTTTCCGGGTGTCACCCCTCCTACAACTTTGGTTCCGTAATCGAGCATTCTCTTTGCCTGGAAACTTCCCTGAAATCCGGTTATTCCCTGCACAATAACACGGGTGTTTTCATCAACAAGAATCGCCACATCCATCACCCCGCAAGCTCAACAGCCTTTCTGGCTCCCTCTTCAATAGACTCCACGAAGTGGATTTCCGCCCCCTTCTCCGAACTGTACCTCTCAAGCATTTCCCTCCCGATTTCCTCATTTGTGCCCGCAAGCTTTACGACAAGCGGAACCTTTCTCGGAGCTTCGTCCAGTGCCAGAATGATTCCTTCAGCAACCTTTTCACACCTCGTTATCTCTGCGTAGATGTTTATGAAAACAACCCTCACATTCGGGTCCTTGAGAACGTGAAGGAGGCAATTTTTCATTTTAACCGGGTCAGCCAGGCCTCCTCCGGTATCAAGGAAGTTCGCCGGCTTTCCTCCCATCAGGTTGATTATGTCCATTGTGGCCATTGCAAGGCCCGCACCGTTTGCAATTACCCCCACATTCCCGCCAAGGTGGACGTAGTTGATTCCTTTCAGCCTCGCCTCCCTCTCAAGCGGGTCCTCCTCCGTTGCCTCCCTCAGTTCTGCAAGCTCCGGATGGCGGTAGAGGGCGTTGTCATCGGTGTTCAATCGGGCGTCGGCAGCCAAAAATCCCTCATCCGTCACCGCAAGGGGGTTTATCTCCGTCAGCTCAGCTTCGTAGGCAAATGCGATATCGACAAGTTTTTTGATTATGTCAAACATCTGCTTGAACTCCTCTCCTTCAAAGCCGGCTCTGAACAGAGCCTTGCGAACCTCGTAATCCTTCAGCCCCCAAAGGGGGTCGAAGTAAATCCTGTGTATTGCATCGGGGTGCTTCGCAGCTATTTCCTCCACATCCATACCTCCCATCCGACTGAAAATCACTGTGGGGAGCCTGCTCGACTTGTCAACGACGTAGCCCACGTAGTACTCCTTTCTCATATTGAGCTGCTCCTCCACAAGCACTTTCTCAACCCTGTGCCCTTTGATGGTCATGCCGAGAATCTTCTTTGCCACTTCCTTTGCCTCTTCCGGGCTGTTTGCCTTCTTAACACCCCCCGCCTTGCCCCTTCCACCAACCAAAATCTGGGCCTTAACCACAACCCTGCCTCCAAGTTTTTCCGCAATTTTCTCCGCCTCTTCAGGTGATGTAGCAACCTCGCCCCGCGGAACCCTAATTCCGTGCTTTGCAAATATCTGCTTTGCCTGATGCTCGTGAAGGCGCATCATACCACCCCATTTTCAACGAAACCAAAAGGACTTCCGCCATTCTGCCTGCACATCCAACCACCTTTTAAGTTCGACTTAACATTCTCAATTTTTCAATATAAAAAATTTTCGGAATTTCTTTTCCAAAAAATTTAAATAGTAACTTATGTTCTCCCCAACATTAAGAGTGTTGCAAAAGCGGCAACCTCTACCACCAGAACGAATCCAACAAGCAAAGCTGCAGAGATATCGTAAAGATAGCCCAGCACTGCCCCTCCAGCAAGCATTGCCACTCCAAAGACGGTGTTGAAGACGCCGTAGGCTGTGCTCCTCTTTTTGACACCCGTTAAATCAGCCACAGCAGCCCTCGTTATCGCTTCATGCATTCCCATAACAGCTCCCCATGCAGCAACTCCCACCAGAACCCCAATAATCGAGGGATGGAGGGCGAGAAGAATCAGAGGTGTAAGCAAAGGAACCAGCATCAGCGTTTTCAGGCCAATTCTGTCGTAGCATCTGCCTGAGATTAGGGCAGAGATGGCATCAATCCCCATGGCAAGGGCGTAGAGGAGAGGGATGAGTTTTAAATCAACATATCCTGCCAGATGGTAGGAAAGGAGAGGAAAGCTGAGAAATCCCGCTACACTCAGGAAAACGAATAGGGAGTAGAGCCAGAAGCTCCCCTCAACTCTGCTCTCCTGCTCTTCAATCTCAAATCTCTGTGGTGTGGGGTAAAGCTTCCATGTTGCGAAAAGGAACAGTATCACGAGCAATGCTGGTAAAAAAAGGGCAATGAAAGCCTCCTTAAAGGTGTAGCCAGCCAGAGCTGAGAAAACTATCAGCGGCCCAATCACCGCTCCAACCTGATCCATCGCCTCATGGATGCCAAATCCTGTCCCCCTTCCAACCTGCTTTGTGGCGAAGGAAAGCATCGCATCCCTTGCAGGCGTTCTTATTGCCTTTCCCAGCCTCTCTGCAACTATCAGCAATGCAGCAATCCACCAGTAGTTTGCAAAGGCCAGCAAAGGAATGGCGAGAATGAGAGAGTATCCAAGAAATGTCAGAAGCCAGTAATTCCCCGTCCTGTCTGCGATGTAGCCTGAAAGCAATCTCAACCCGTAGCCTGCAAATTCCCCAAAGCCTGTAATGAGGCCTATAGCTGCAGCAGTCAAGCCAAAGGTGGCGAGATAGGGCCCAACTATGCTCCTCGCCCCCTCGTAGGTTATATCTCCGAAAAGGCTAACCAACCCCATCAGGAGAATGAACTTCATCGCCCTGTTCATTCACCTCTCCTCCATAATTTCTTCAAACAGCTCCTTAACCTTCTCTCTTGCATCATCAAGCAATTTCCACCCCTTTTCCGTTATTCTGTACATCTTTCTAACTCTACCATCAACCACAACCTTCCTCGACCTCAGCAACCCTTCCCTCTCCATCTCATGGAGAATTGGATAAAGTGTGCCGGGGCTGATGGAGTATCCGTGCCTGCCAAGCTCTTCAATCATCCAGCTGCCGTAAATTTCCTCCTTTGAGGCATGGTAAAGAATGTGCACCCTCGCAAAGCCAAGAATGAGCTTCCTCGTTATCATATCGATTTTCGATATCGGTTCTCGATTTATAAGGATTCCGTTTAAATACCGGGCTAATTGAATCGGTATGGGTGATGGCGTCCACCTTCAACCGCCGCTAAGGCTGATGACGCCTGTTCTCAGAGAGGTGAGAGTGTGGACGCAATCGACCTTAAGAGGCTCTCAGACTTCGTGAGGCATAGGCAGAACGAGGATGGTGGCTTTGCCTTCTGCAAACCCCTCCCATCAACCCTTGCGGAGACCTTCTACGCTGTCAGCATACTCACATCCATCGGGGAGGATGTTCCAAGAAGAGAGAAAGTAGTAGAATTTCTGAAATCAAGGATTCAGACAGAGATTAACTCCCTTTTTTACACGCTGCACTCGCTAAATCTACTTGGAGAGGACCTTCCAGACTACTCTAGCTTTCTCCTGAAAAGGCTTGAGGGCTTGAAAGCGGAGAGGAAGTACCTTCTATCCGATGGAGGAGTGACTGCAACCTACTCCTTCCTGCAGCCGAATGCACTGAGGGATGCCTACATGATTTCAACCCTTCTCCACCTCTACAACAGGGATGTACCAGAGGAAACAAAGATGCTTGTCAGACGATACAGGCGGGAGACTGAGTTTGGTGTGGGATACGGCGTTAAAAAACCAAATCTGGAGGAAACTTTCTACGCCTCATACATTCTAAGAGATAAGGCAGTCATCAGCTTCGTAAAAAGCTTTGAATCCAACGGGGGGTTTGCCAAACAACCGGGAGGCTACCCACCCTACTTGGAGGACACTTACTACGCCACCTCAACACTCTCGCTCCTAAGTCAGCGATATTCAAATCCCAGAACTGCTGAATTCATTGCCTCACTGCAAAACGCCAATGGAGGGTTCCGGAGGAGCATTCATGGTGGAATCTCCACACTTGAAGACAGCTATTATGCTGTAGAGGTGCTGAGGAGGCTTGAGTTCAGGTGATGCGTTACACTACTTGGAATTTGCACGAAAAAATTAATATTTCTTCAGAAAATAGTATTATCATGGCCAGTGACCTGCAGAAGAGGAAGAAGGAGTGGCTTGAAAAGCTCAAGAGGGATGGAAAGCTTCGAGACCCCACAGAAGACCACAGAATCGGACTCAGAGCTTTGCAGCACAGAGTGCGAAGGGAGATAATCAAGTTCATCGGTTACGGGAAAAGGAGCTTTGAGGAAATCGCAGAGAAGTTCAACTTATCCGAGGCGCAGGCCAGAATGCACTTGGACCTGCTTGAAGAAGCCCTGTTCGTCGAGTCGAGGGTGGAGAACGGGAAAAAGTACTATTACCTTACTCCACGCGGAGAGGCTTACCTCGAAAACGTAGAGTGGAGGTAATCCCTCGTTATAGTTTCATCCTAAACCTTTACTCGGCTTAGCTCTATTCTAAAAGATACAAAAGCTTTTATCCCAAAGAAGCAGAAAAAAGATGTGTTTGGGTATCACGATGTTGAGGACTTTCAGGCGGAGATAGGCGAATACAAAATAAAAACGGAAAGAATTGGCCCTTTTTACAGCTATGTTAGGGAAAATGGTGAAAGGAAAGAAAAGAATCTATCGGTTGAGACTGGAAGAATAATCGTCAATCCCGTCGAGCCCGTTAACCTGCCGAAGGAAATTACCAACTTTCTCCAAATCAAGTTCAGCAAACCCTTTCTCGCAGAGCCTAAATCCGCTGTGGAGGTTTACGCCACCTTTCCGGTTGAAATTGCGGTCTTCATTGCAGCAAAGAAGAATGTAGGGCTTGTTGACGTCTTCTCGCTTCAGAAGCCGAAATACACCCTCTACGGAAATCCAAGGGCTGGAATCATTTGCAGGTACTGGGAGAGTGGGCTTTACTCCGAAATCCCGCAGGTTGACAAATACAGAGAGGGAGTTATAAAGCTCAGAATCGTCAACAGCGACGATGAGTGGGTTGAGGTCAGCAATGCAGTCTTCGACGTTTACGGGATGAAGATATACTACAACGAAGAGATGGTTTGCTCCTCAGCCTCCGTCAACATAGTCTCACCCAAGGTTGCTGAAACGAGGTTCATCGAGCAGCCCCTGAGGGAGAAAATGAAGAAGGCTCTTGAGCTTTACACTGCCAGAAGAATCGCTGTAACTTCTTTAAAATTCGTTATGGAGTGGGGATTATGATTGACGTGCTGAATTACAAGCTGTATGGAGACGTCACGGTTTACGACATTATCGTCGTTATTGTCGTCATGGCCCTTGCCACAATAATTGCAAAGCTCATAACAACCAACCTAAGGAGGGCTCTGATTGACAAAATGAAGAGGGACCAGCTTGAGCTGATGCTCAAGGTTATCTACTTCGGAATAATCATCGTTGCCTTCATCGCAGTTTTGCCGGCTCTGGGCCTTGACCTTTCAGGTTTACTGGTTGCCGGTGGAATTACCGGAATTGTTCTAGGTTTTGCCAGCCAGAGCGTCGTTGCAAACCTCGTTTCGGGAATCTTCCTGATCTCGGAGAAACCGATAAAAATTGGAGATCAGGTTAACATTGACGGTGTGGCGGGCTTCGTCGAGGATGTTAACATCCTATCAACCATTATAAGAACCTACGATGGTTTGTACGTCAGAATCCCAAACGAGAAGGTCTTCACGTCCAACATAACCAACTACGTCGCCCACATCGCAAGGAGGTTTGAGTACGTTGTGGGCATTAGGTACAGCGATGATGCTGAGAAAGCCATCGAGATAATAAAAAGAATTATTGAGGAGCACCCCTTCGCCCTGAAAAATCCCGAGCCCGTGGTTTTCGTTGACAATCTTGGGGATAGCAGTGTGAACATCGTCGTGAGAATCTGGGCTCCCTCGACGGAGTGGTACAGCGTGAAGATGGAGCTTCTCTGGAAGATAAAGACTGAGCTTGAGAAGAACGGAATCGAGATACCTTTCCCGCAGCGTGTGGTGTGGTTTGCCAACGAGTTGAGGGCCAATGTTGAGGGTAAGGAAGAGGGACGGCAGGCTTGAGGAGTTCAGCAGGGCGAAGATAGTCAGAACGTGCTTGAGGGCGGGAGCGAGCAAAAAAATCGCTGAAAAGGTTGCAGAGGAGGTTGAAAAGAGGATATACGATGGGATAACTACTGATGAAGTTCTTGAGCTCGTCATCGAGCTTCTTTTCGAGCTGAAATACGAAAAGGCCGAGAGGTACGACCTAAAGCGCTCCCTCATCCGCCTCGG
>LDZQ01000381.1_pt1 | contig 51959 bp, 55 predicted proteins | sample 615361 | NCBI WGS metagenome assembly LDZQ01 (sample SAMN03408297, study PRJNA278302) | terrestrial metagenome | isolation source: oil reservoir sample I2 | place: USA: Alaska, North Slope, Ivishak formation | collected 2013 | reverse complement strand
TGATTCACAGCGAGGTGTGCTGAAAATCATCGAGAATCACAAAGAATTGTTTCGAAAAAGATATTCCACACTCAAGTGAAAAGGCGGGCTTTTGCCCGCCTTTGACGTTTTTCAAAAGCTTCGCTTCACCCATACCAGGAATCATCCAGCCCGCAAGATGTTTCTTTTTGCGCTTGAATACGCTTTTAAAGCGTCGATGGTTCAACGCTTTGCTCCGTTGTACCGCAGCTGCTTCCTATTCTTTTTCCTCCGGAGGTATGGATACCAAGAAACTAAAACGCCGCGCGATCAAGCTTTCACTTCAATTCTGCGTTGATTTTCTTCATCAAAGCTGGTATCTGTAGTTTCTGCGGGCATTTGCTCAGGCATTCGCCGCATTCGGTGCAGAAGGCTGCAGAGATTTTCTGGCTACTGAACCAGCGATACTCACCTTTCGCCATCTCGAAATTTTCGAACATGATCGCTTCGTTGTACAACCTGAAGTTCGCAGGAATATCCACACCATGGGGACATGGCATGCAATAACCACACTCGGTACAGTTTATCACTGCGTAGGACTCCAAAGTTTTTCTCAACTCGTCGATCAAACGGAGTTCTTCTTCCGTCAAGTTGTTGGGTACCAGCTGCTCTGCTATTTCAACGTTCTCTTTCACCTGTTCGAAAGTGCTCATCCCACTAAGAATGACAGATACCTCTGGAAAGTTCGCAAGCCACCTTAGACTCCATTCCACGGCGGACCAGTTCTTTCCGCTTTTTCTGAGAACGCTCATGGCTCTGTCGGGCAACCTCGCAAGCTTCCCACCCTTTAGTGGTTCCATTATCACGACGGGTAAGCCCTTCGAGGCTGCGTACTTCAGACCCCTCAAGCCGGCTTGGTAGTTTATGTCCATGTAGTTCAATTGAATCTGACAGAAGTCCCAGCCATCGTATTCGTCGATGATTTTTTTGAAGATGGGGTATTTGTCGTGAAAGGAAAAGCCCGCGAATCTAAGCTTTCCCTCTGCCTTCGCTCGTTCGAAGAATTTGTCAAACCTCAGGCTCTTGATCTTTTCCCATCTCTCTTTACTCAAAGCGTGCATCAGGTACATGTCGATGTGATCGGTTTGGAGTTTTTCCAGCTGTTCGTCGAGGAATTTGTAGAAATCTTCATGACTTTCCACTTGCCAAACAGGGGACTTCGTGGCCAGAAAAGTCTTTTCTCTGTAGCCGTCTTTCAGCGCCTTACCAACGAGTATCTCGCTCCTTCCCCTGTGGTAAGGATAAGCGGTATCGACGTAGTTGACTCCGTGATCGATCGCGTATCTGATCATTTCTATAGCCTTATCTTCATCGATTTGTGAATCATCGTTGTTGAGTGTGGGTAACCTCATTGCTCCGAAGCCTAAGATGGAACAGCGCACGTTTTTGAAGGTTCTGTATTGCATTTTCACACCTCCCTGTGTAATTGTTGCGGCTCTCTGTCGAGGATACCAAATTTTATCAGATCCATCAGCTTGTCCGATTCGACCATGATTCTCTCCAGGTTGTTCAAAAGTTCCTCGGGTTTGTCTCGATACTGATCCAAATAACTGTTAGCTACACCATCGAAAACTGCCGTGATAAATTTTAAAGCATCTTCCTCACTGATGCCTCGTCTTAATTTCACGGATTTGATCTTCTCAAGCAAGATCTCTCTCGAATCCAGAAGAGCTTCCCTGATCAAACCCAGTACGATCGCGCGCAGCTTTGGAGAAAGATTCGTTACTGTGAGGAGGAACTTCGAATAGACGGGATTCTCGATTGCCAGAGTGATCTTCTGCAAGCCCCATTTCTTGATGAATTCGAAAAAATCCTCGTTTTTTACTTGTTTGGCGAACTCTTCAAATTTTTTCTTAGACCAGGAAAGAACGTGCTTGTAGCATTCGATGTACAAATTTTCCTTGCTCTTGAAGTAATGAAACAACAAACCTTTCGACACTTTCGCTTTCTTAGCGATCGAATTTGTCGAAGCGGCTGCGTAACCTTTTTCCGAGAATTCTTCTATGGAAGCCTTCAAGATTCGCTCCACGACTTCGTGCACTACACCACCTTCTTCACAAATAGATGTCCTTTTTCGAGTAAAAGAAAAGCGAAGAAAGAACCAGCGCAAGGTTCAGAAAGAAATATATCACTAAGAAGACGGGTTCCATCCTCCCGTACTTCACTATTCTGATTCCTTCGGAGTAATAGAAGGGCGTTAGATATTTCAAGAGCTCGAGCTTCTCCGTGAGTTTGCTTGCCATGGCAAGGATGTACAAAACGAACGTCATACCAATGCTAAATGAGGTGGTGCTGTCCTGACGTTTAGCAAGAACGATGACGGCAAAAACCAGATTTGAGACGGTGAGATGCAGAAGAATCTGTGAGAGCCATAAGAGCCAAAACTTGGTGTAATCGACCGCACCTTGCTTAAAGAATTCGACCATCAAAAGTGAAGATACACAAATTACGAGATCGAACGTCAAGATCAAAGTCAGTGTGCTCGAAATCTTTTGCAAAAGAACGTTAGATCTTTTGACTGGTTTTGAGAGGAGAAATTCGGCGGTTTTCTCGCTCTCTTCTTTGGCGAGCACTTTGCAGGTCAGAAGAACCGCGAAGATGCTTCCAACCAGGGTCACGTAGATGCTGGAAATGCTGGCCTGATAGTTCAAAATGTTGGAAAAATCGAGATCTTCCAGACCGAAGATCCTCAGGAAAGCTTTGGGCATGAGCTTCATCATTCTTGTCAAAAGCTCGGTATCTTTCACCATGGATGGATAAACCGATATGTACATCAACTGCACGAGCACGAGTGCAACCATCCAAACGATAGTCGTCTTGATGTTCCTCTTCATCTCCCACGTGTAGACGTTCATCTTTCCCCCTCCTCGTAAAAGGATAGAAAGAGTTCCTCAAGCGAAGGATCCTCGATCCATATGTTCTCGATCTGAATCTCTGAAAGTTTCTTCAAAAGCTCGTTAATGTCTCCACTGTATTTGAAACTGATCGTTGAGTCGTCGATCCTTCGATGTGGGATTTTCAGGGTCCTTTCGAGTTCGTCTATCTGCCTCGATTGAAGGGTGATGGATTTGTAGTTGAACCCGGCCAGCTGCTCTATTTTTCCTGTCTTCACCACTTTGCCCTCTTTGATCATCGCGAATTCATCACACAGCTTTTGAACTTCACTCAGTATGTGTGAAGAAAAAAAGATCGTCGTACCCTGCCCTTTCAGTTCTCGGATTATTTCGAACAGTCTGTTCTGCATGATTGGATCGAGCCCGTTGGTCGGCTCATCACATATGAGCAGCTTTGGTTTGTGTAGAAGGGCCTGTACTATAGCGACCTTTTTCTTATTACCCGTAGACAGTTCTCGAAACTTCTTTTTCGGATCGAGTTCGAAAATTTCGCACAACTCCTTGATGTATTTTTTATCAACTCTGTCGTAAAAGCTCGCCGAGTAGTTGAGCAGTTCATCAACAGTGACGCTCGAATAATAATTCACTTCGCCTGGAACGTACCCGATCTCTTTTCTTATTTCATGACCTTCTCTTGTGCAGTCTTTACCAAAGATCCTTGCGGTACCAGAGGTTGGGAATATCAAACCGAGGAGAATCCTTATTGTCGTGGTTTTTCCTGCACCGTTCGGACCAATGAAGCCGAAGATCTCTCCTTCCTCAACGGAGAAACTAACGTCAACTATTCCCCTGTGCTTCCCATAGTACTTGCACAGGTTTCTGGTTTCTATGACAGACATCTTCACACCTCCTTGACCATGTGGTCAACAGGATCATACCACAGATTGACCACGTGGTCAAGTATCTCAAAAATCTTGAGACAAAATCCTTCTCTTTCACACGTGGGTGCGGACGATGATCACAAAACGCCCCTCCATCGGAGGGGCGTCATCTTTATGAAAAAACTTTCAGTGCAGAACCTGCTCCGCCGCGATCGTGAGGGGATAGGATGTGGGGGCAGAAGTCAGCAGTGGATGGGTTCCAATCTGCATGGTGAACAAATCGTTTGCGGTTATACCCTTCTGAACGCCAAGGCTCAATATGTTCACGATCTCTCCAACGCTTTTTCCACCGTAGAGTTGTGCCCCGAGCAGGATCCTACTGTCCTGAGAGAATATGAGTTTCACAATGAGTTTACTCGTGTCGTCAAACTTACCCGGGTGTCTGTCGATACCTTCGGCCCTTGCAACGACCACTTCGAAACCTTCTTCCTTCGCGGTTCTTTCGGTTATTCCCACGGAACCGAACGCTTTGTGTCCTATGACAGTGGAATAGGCGTTCAGCGAACCTTTGTTCGTTCTGATAACCTTCAGTCCATACAAATTGGACGCCACGATCCTCGCGTCGAAAACGGCGGCAGATGCCAGCATGAGCCTCGAAGGCTTGCCAGTCAGAAAATCTCTGTGTTGTACGCAATCACCTGCCGCGAAGACATCTGGCCTGGATGTTCTCATGTATTCGTCCGTTTCTATGAAACCGTACTCTGTGATCTTGAGACCCAGTTGACGGGCTAGTTCTGTGTTGGGTTTGTAACCCGTTGCCAGTATGACGGCGTCTGCGGGTATGTTTTCTCCATTGTCCAGCTTCACACCTTCGACGGATTTGGACCCGTAGATTTCCACAACCTTCCTCCCTGTGTAGACCTTCAGATTTTCTGCTTCGATCTCTTTGCGTGCCAGCTCTCCAAAGTCTGGATCGAAAGACACGGGCAGCAGACAATCCATGATTTCTACGACGGTTACGTTCTTTCCGACCCGCTTCAGTTCGTCGGCTACCTCGATGCCTATGAACCCACCACCGATGATGGCGATGTTTCTACAAGTTCTGGTCTTCTCGAGCACTGAGCTCAAATATTTTGCGTCCTTAGAGATCGTGAAGACGTTTGAAAGATCTATCCCAGCGATTCTGGGAACTGCCGGGATTGAACCGGTTGCGAGAATGAGTTTCTCATAAATGATCTCTTTTCCTGTTTTAGTGACGATCTTCTTTTGATCTGTGTCACCGCCGACGACTTCATCTATCAGCAGGTCGATTCCTGCCTTTTGAAATCTTTCTTCCACTCCCATGAAGTCGTTTTCCACGCCACCAAGCGTGTGAAAGACGTAAGGAATGCCACATGGGACCAGTTCCTTCTCTGTCTTTTTGATCACGAGCACCTTCTTGTCTTTGTAAAACCTCCTGATAGTCAGGGCCGCGACCAATCCAGCGGGCCCTCCTCCAACGACCACGACGTCGTACCTCATTCCGTCACCTCCAGAAGAAATTTGAGATCCAACACAATTTTATATCCATTCCAACTGTTCCAACACGGCGGGCCTTGGTTCGACTATGCAACCTGCTGGATTATAATCCACTTCGGGTGATGCTCTTGAGGATCGTTTTTCTGGGGACCTCCGCAGCCGTTTCGAGTAACAAGAGGGACAACACATGTCTTTTGGTCGACGATGTGCTTGTCGATTGCCCGGGAAACGCGTTCGGCAAGATGGTCAGGGCTGGGTACGAGCCGCTGAGGCTTCGAACGATAATCATCACGCACAGACACGTCGACCATTCTTACGGCTTACCCTCGCTGCTGGAGATGCTCAGACTCTCCGGTAAAGAAGAACCGCTGAAAATATGCATCAACGAAGACTTTTTCTTCGAAATGAGGCAGATCCTGAGCACGTACGGATTGATCCGCGAAGACTTTCCTTTAGAAATGGTACCCATCCGAGTTGATGGCTGTGCTCTCTTCGAAGGCTCTTTGAGAATCGAAACCTTCCCCGTGAAACACAGTGTTCCTAACTTTGGCCTCAAGTTCTCAACCTCTAGCTCGTGCGTCGTGTACACGAGCGACACGGAACCCTGTGAGGAAGTGATTGAGCAGGCGAAAAATGCGGATGTGCTCATACATGAAGCGACGTGTGCTGAGACTGTGACCGGAAGAAAAGAAGGTCACAGCTGTGTGGAGGATGCCGCACGGATCGCGAAGCAAGCAGGGGTTAAGAACCTGTGTCTGGTTCACCTCGGACCGGAACTGGAAGAACATCTGTGCGAGCTCACATGCGAAGCTGAAGAGATACTCAATGGCAGGGTCATTGTCCCTGAAGATCTGGATCGAGCGATAGTGTGAGCTATGATGAGACTCTGGTTGCTCGGCTTTGGCTTCTTCGGTATAAACACAGTCTGGCCGCTGTACAACGCGTACGTTCCAATATTTCTCAAGTCCTTTGGTCTCTCATCCTTCGTCGTTGGTGGATACATGACCATAGACAACATCTTCGCACTGGTGCTCTCACCCTACGTCGGTGCGCTGAGCGATCAGACGGTGACGAAACTGGGAAAAAGGAAACCCTACATTCTGATCGGAGCCCCGCTGGCTGCACTGTTCTTCTTTCTGATACCAGTTTTTTGGACAAAACACAACTTCCTGGCCGTCACGTTCAGCATCATTTTCATGAACCTGGCGATGGCGCTTTTCAGATCGCCTTTGATTGCCCTCATGCCCGACACGACGCCTTCGCAGTTCAGAAGTCAGGCCAACGGGATCATCAATTTCATGGGTGGACTCGGTGCGATGCTCGCTTATCTTTCTGGAAGGTTTCTGTACGAAGCATCGCCCGTGTTTCCCTTTTTCGTGGGATCTGTCTTGTTGCTTCTGTCAAACACGCTTGTGATTCTGTTCGTGAAGGAACCTGCTTGCGGAAGTGTGAAAAGCGAATTCTCGGTCAAAGAGACGTTCAGAAAAAGCCATGTGGAGTTACTTGAAAACCTCAAAGAGGTGGCCTTGTCTCCGGAAAAGAGCTTGCTGTTCATGCTCGTGTCTATTTTCATCTGGTTCACCGGTTTCAATGCGCTGGAAACGTTCTTCACGAGTTATGCGAAGTTCTATCTGAAACTGCCTGAACAGATTGCCACGGGCATGCTCGGAGTGCTGTCGCTGGCTTTCATGCTTTTCGCAGTCCCTGCAGGTTATATAGGTGCGAGGATCGGTAGAAAGAGATCGATCGTTCTGGGACTGATCATCACAGCCGGCTGTCTCTTTGTGGGAACGCTGGTTGCTTCACTGACCAGCGGTGAGGCAATAATCAAACCTTTTTTGGTGCTGTTCATAATCGGTGGAATGGGTTGGGCGCTGACGAACGTTAATTCCTTGCCAATGGTGCTAGACATGGCTCCCAAACGAAAGCTGGGTGGTTACACCGGGCTGTATTATTTTGCCTCCATGCTGGCAAACATAATCTCGCCACCGCTCACGGGTCTGGTCATGGACGTCTTCGGATATCGAGTATTGTTCAACTTCGCAGCGATTTTCGTGATCTGCTCCTCGATCACTGTGAGTTTTGTCAAACGCGGCGATCGTGTAGGGAAGGTTTGAGGCTCAAGCTCTCGCCATAGCTATGCTTCAAAATTATGGTGAGCAACTCCAGATTGATGTCCTCGCTACGCTTCATTTGCAGCGCATCTCTCGGTTCACCACTGATGTCCACACCAACGATTTCGAATTCTTTGCACAACAATTTCACAGCCTCCAAAAGCTCTTCGGGTTTCATAGTACCCTGATCCCAACCCAGCTTGAGGAAACGATCCGAGAGCACATCCTTGTCTATGCTCAAATAAATTGGATGTTCCAAGCATTTGGGAAGGTCATTCTTTCTTCTCACGATGTGCACTGCTTCAAGGTTTCTCAACTTTTTCGCAACTCTGATCCATCCATCACACGGGAGCAGCGTTGAGTTCTTTCTCATATCGTCTCTGTGGTTGTCGAAAACGACGAGCTCGAAGGGTGTATCGATCAGGGTCAAGAAAATGTAGGAGAAGTGATGGTAAGCGGAATCACCCAGAAAGACCACCTTGGCTCGTTCGACCAGCTTTCCGACGAGCGTCAGTGTGGTTTGGTCACACATGTACTTGACCGACCTGAGATGTCTCAAGTCCAAGTGTTTCGATCTTTCAAGAAGCCTGGGTTGAAAGAGATATACCCCTTCGAAGTCCAAGAGGAGCACGTCTTCTTTCATGGTGAGGTTCCCCCTGTGAATAGTCTGTCAAATTGATTATAGAGATTGTAGAACTTCAGACGCTGTGAGAACGTGTGGAGGTAAGTGTGTTGACAACGAAACGACTATGTGTGGTAAAATTATAGTGTGGTATCGATCTTACAAAGGTATAGTTTGAGTCTCGTCGGGATGGTCCACAAACTGATGGCTTGACTTGTTGTACCTTGTGCTATAATAACTAATGTGGCCCCATAGGATAACGGCTAGTCCATCGGATTCTCAGTCCGAAGGTCGGGGTTCGACTCCCCGTGGGGCTACCAGGTCTTATAAGCGTGCATTAGGGGACATCCGAAAGGGTCCCCTATTTTTTGCTGAACACAAACATCGTCGTACGAACCTTGCAGATGGTCGCGCAGAGAGCAGGAAGAACTTTCGGATTCATTTCTCGCAAACTCAGTTAGCCTTACATGTCTATGAGGATATCAAAGAAGAAGCCCGACGATCAGGCCGGGCTCAACTTCAAGGTATATTCACTGAGCCAGAACTTCTGCCCACGTCGTGACAGGCCAGGTGGTCTTGAAGAGTTCTTCAACTGCTGGTGCCGCGAGCTCCCTGATCGCTCTCAGGGCTGCTTCATCGAGTTTGATCACTTTCATGCCCTTGTCCTGAAGAAATTTGATGATGTCTCCCTCGCTCGCTCTGAGTTTCTCCGTGGCCCAAGTGCACACTTCGTCCATGATCTTGTGAACGAGCTGTCTTTCTTCAGGGGTCAGTCTTTCGTAGGCAGTTTTGTTCATAGTGATCCAGCCGACACCACACTGATGGTTCGTAATGATGAGATAAGTCTGTACTTCGTAAAGCTTGAAGGAAGATATCTGAGTCACGTCACCTTCGGAAGCTTCGGCCCTACCTTCTTTCAAAGCTTGGTACAGTTCTGTCAATGGCACCGGCACAGCTTTTGCACCGATCGCTTCCCAGATCTTGACCCACGTGGGTACGACGGGTAGTCTCAACTTCAAGTCTTTGATGTCCGAAGGACCGTAGATGGGTTTGTTCGCGGTCATCTGTCTGTAGCCACGATAGACTGTACCGAGGCAGACCATATTGCCTTTCTCAGCGATGAGTGCTTTGGCCCTCTCACCGATTGGTCCGTTCCAGACCCTCAAGAAGTGCTCGTAGTCTTTGATGACAAACGGTGCGTTCACGAAGAAGTATTCGGGTGCAAACACCTCCACAGGTCGGCCACCGGTGAACTGCAAATCGACTATCCCTTTGGCGCACTGGTTGTTCGCTTCTTCCTCCGACACCACACCGATCTGAAGCTCCACCACTATCGTTTTGTTTGTCGCAGCTTCGATCTTCTCTTTGAACTGCTTCATGGCCTCTGCGAGGATGTGACCTTCCTGGAACGGTGTTGTGGCCTTCAAGACGATTTGAAACCCGAACACAGCCGTAACAATCAAAGCGAGTGAGAGAACGAAAAGTTTCCTCACAACCAACACCCCCTATCTGAGAACTTTCCCCTTCGATACACTCCTCACATCATTCAACGAAAACCTGCTTCCCAAGTTCTGCCGAGACGTAAGCTGCGTACATAACCAACGTGGTTTCTTTCGCCAAATCAAAACTGCTCAGAACGCTCCTATTTTCCAGCACTGCCATCGCGAAATCTGCCATTTCCTGTGGATATCCCCTGGTCCAGAATTCGTCGGGTGAGGGAAAACTGTAACCTGCCTTCGTCTCGAGTTTTTCGCTGATGTATTCATCACCCCACACAGATTCGTTCGGAGCGAACGCAACCATGGCGTTGTTCGGTGTGATGTTGGCCACTATCATACCTTTAGAGCCGTAGAGCTCTATTCTGTTCTTCACCCCTCCTAGACTCACGTCGGTTGAAAACACCGTGGCTCTGGAGCCATCCTCGAATTCCAATATCACAACCGACCAATCCTCAACGTCTTGCCACGAGCTGACAACGTAGCAAGGCTTGTCCTTCAAAACTTCCATCTTCGTGAGGTTGGTGATGTTCGCCAGTACTGCCTTGGGCTTTATGGGCTTGCCATTTCTGACGTATCCCTCGTAATGCTTCAAATGGATCACCGTGGCTATGGGATGCGAACCTAAGCGCATCAGGCTTCCCCCACCGGAGGTTTTCCATCTGCGTGAGTAAGTTGCTTGAGAGCCTGAATGACTACACTCAGCGCGCAGTTCGAAGCACACCATGTCGGAGGCTTTCAACATTCTCTTCATCTTTTCGATCGCCGGTGCGTACACCCAGTTCTCCGCGTACATGAATTTGACGTTAGCCTTCTTGATCTTATCTTCCAAGAGTGCGACCTTCTCTTTCACTTTCTCGTACATGTGCGCTTTTGAGATCTTGCCGACATCCTCAACCTCGGGCATATCCTCACCGAAGTAACCCGTGAGGGGTTTCTCGCAAATCACATGCTTGTGATTTTCAACTGCGCAGAGTATCACATCATCGTGCAGGTTGGTTGGTGTGCAAACATCAACCACGTCCACTTCAGGGCTCGCACACAGCTGCTCAAAGTTGTCGAACACGCGAAAAATTCCGTGTTCCTTCGCAAATCTTTCGGCGTTCTCTCTGTGCCCTGCGCAGACACCCACCACGTCAACGATTTGATGATTCTGCCTGAAAGCTGCCATGTGGATCTTCGCGATGAAACCGGCACCCACGATGCCAATTCTGACTCTCTTCACGCGCACAACCTCCTCACAGAACGAGCATGTCGGGCCTCACGAAGGAGATTCCCTCCACTTCGAGCTTCAGCGTCGAAAAGACGAAAGGCTTGGTAATCATGATGGGACCTTCTTCGGTGACGATGAAACCATCTTCTGATTTCGTTCCGCTGATCGTTGGATTCCAACAGAAAGCTTGGTTTCGCCTCACGATCTGTTGACAATCAGGTGTTACCCTCAAATCTCTCGCGTAGTAACCCATGGGCCCGCCTTGATGGTGCAACTTCCATTCGTCGTGGTAACCTCTCTTTTCGTACTCTTCTATCGCTGCGAGCACAGGCACGTTCATTTTTTCTCCGATTTTCGTTTTTGCGATCATTACACACTCGATCTCCACGTTCTCTCTGTATTGTTTCAACAGCTGCTTCCGTGGTTCTCCGAAGTGGACCATTCGTGTCACTGTTGTGATCAATCCCTTGTACCTCGCGTTGACAGAAACCATCACGAGCCGTTCAATCTTCCTCACAGTGGGTATCGGATGCCTGTAGAGTTTCGCCCTCTCGTCCGCTGCAACCATGAAACCAGTTGGATCGATTCTGTACTTCCAAAGCTCAGCGCTGATTCTTCCTGCTATCTCGGCTTCCGTATCACCAGGTCTTGTGAAAAGAAGAACACTTTCCAGGGCTCTGGACAACTTCTCTCCGAGGTACAAGTATCGTTCTACCTCAGCTTGCGTCAACTCGTACCTGAGCTCGTTGAACTCTGCTTCGACGTGTATCAGGCCCGGTACAGGGGTATCGCACCCAACCTTGTCCCCGGCGATCTTTCTGACGATTTCAAGCTCTTTGTTCTCGTACCACTCGTAGGAGAGGATCTCGAAACCAAGTTCTGCGACCTCTTCGTCTCTCATCCTGGGTGCTTCGATCTTGTTCGCTATGACATAGCAGTTGTCCCTTGTAACGAAAACTGAAGCCACACCCATTTCCGTTGCGACGCCGACCATGTTCAAACCGCCGGCGGTGATCCAAGAAAAGTTGGGTTGCTTCTTCATCAACATCGCAGATAGGCCCTTTCTTTCGAGGAATTCCCTCACACGGTCCAACTTTATCTTTACTTCTTCTGTCCTGGTCATGACCTTGTGACCTCCTTTTTCGAAGCTCTGTACGCTCCTATCAAAGAGAAGGTCACAGAAACGAAGGCTGCCAAGAGTAAAGTCAACGAGATTGGCCTTTTGAAGAGGATGGTCCAGTCGTTCTTTGCGATGAGGAGCGTTCTGTTAAGGTTCTGTTCGGCCATGGGACCAAGTATCAAACCAAGTACCAACGGTGGCATGGGGAAACCTGACTTCCTCATGAGATATCCCAGTACACCAAAACAAAGCGCCACACCAACATCGTATACACTGTTTCTCAGTGAGAAAGAACCTATAATGCACAAAACCAGCACAATGGGCATCAGTATCTCATCTCTGATCTTGAGAATGTTTGGAGCAAGAATGATGGACACGAACCCAACTACGAGCATCATGAACTGAACGACGAACCAACCTGCGAAGAAAGAGTAGACAATGTTGGCTTGTTGAGTGAACATCAACGGGCCAGGACGTACTCCGATGAGCACGAATGCGCCAAGCATCACAGCGGTCACCGCATCACCGGGCACTCCGAATGCCAGCGTTGGCACCATGGCTCCGCCGGTCACGGCATTGTTGGTAGCCTCACACACCGCGACACCTTCGAGTGCACCCTGACCAAACTTTTCCTTGTTCTTGGACCATCTTTTCAATTCGTTGTAAGCAAGGAAAGTTGCGATCGCACCGCCTGTGCCCGGTAAGACACCTATCAGAGTACCGATTACGACACCGACGATGATAGGTATGATCAGGCTCTTCATCTCTTGCCGAGTGAGTAGTAGCTGGCCCAAAGAGGAGGTGATCTGAACTCGGCCCGCTTTTCTCTCGAGCTTATCCAAAACTTCTGAGACTGCGAAAACTCCAATCATGACGGGCAAGAAATCGAACCCGTTGGCGAGAATATCGATACCCAGTGTTAAACGCTGAGAGCCGGTTATGTTATCGATACCTATCAACGACAACAGAAGGCCTATGAGTCCAGCGATGAGACCCTTGACCAAATCTTTCCCCGAGACACTCGCGATGATGGTCAAGCCAAACACGGCCAGAGCGAAGTATTCAGGCGGACCAAATTTGAGGGCGAACTTGGCGAGCAAGGGAGCCAAAAAAACCATGCAGACACCACTTGCAATACCACCAACGAACGAACCGATGAGCGCCGCGGAGATCGCTTTACCTGCTTTTCCTTGCTGGGCCAATGGATAGCCATCGATGGCCGTCGCCGCCGCGGATGGCGTACCGGGCGTTCTCAAGAGGATTGCAGAAATGGAGCCACCGAACATCGAGGAACAGTACATGCCGGTCAACATGAGCAAAGCTGTCTCGGGCTTCATGTAGTAAGTGAAGGGTAGAAGCAGGATTATGCCCATCGACGAAGTGACACCCGGAAGCCCACCAACGACGATGCCACTCGCGACAGCAATCAACATGATCAGCAGGTTGAAGGGTTGAAACACTATTCTGAGGCCGTCCAACCAATAGTTGATCATTCGAGCTCACACCTCACAGCGGTAGTCTTGGCAAAGGTACTTTGAATATTATCGTGAAGACGTAGTAAATCACGGTGGACGTAATTACGCTGAGAACGGCGTTCATCAAGTACTTCCTGTAACCGAAAACGCACATTGTAAAGAACAGAAGCGATGCTGTCGTGATGAGAAATCCAATTATTTTGAAGAAGTAGAGATAAAGGATGAATGAAACAACAAGACCGACGAGGTTCAACACAAATTTCTTGTCGATGCCCATGGACTGAGAGAGATTTTTCTTTGACAACAGACTCCTCAGCACGAGAATGATGCCACACACGATCAGACACATCGTGACCAAGCGTGGAAAACCTGCCGAACCGAGTCCGATTCTTGGTTTTTTCATCCCAATCGTGCTCAAAAGGAAAACCAGACCCGCGGCGAATACGATCGAACCTGACAGCAAATCTCCCTTTCTCGACATGTTAATCACCGAAAGACCCCGCCCCGAAGGGCGGGGAGCAGTTCATTTTCCGTACTTCTCGCCGACTTTCTTGATCTTCATCAGATTCTCCCAGAACGCATTTTGTTCGCGCACGAACTTGGTGTACGTCACCGTGTCCATGTAGTGGATCACGCTTCCCATTTCCTTAACTTTTGCCAGGAACTCTGGATCTTTGATGCACTTGTAAAAGATGTCGTGGAGTGCCTGAACGATCTCTGGAGGTGTTCCTCTCTGGACTGCTACGCCCCGCCACATTCCCAGCGTGAAGTCGTAGCCCTGTTCCTTAGCTGTTGGCACGTTCGGAAATACGTTGAGCCTCTGTGTACCAAGAACTGCCAGGCATCTCAGTTGGCCTGCTTGAACCTGTGTCACACCCTCTGGTGCGGCGGCCATCACCGCATCAATGTGACCAGCGACCAGGTCTGCGATCGCTGGTGCACCGCCGTTGTAAGGCACGTGAACGAATTTCACACCCACAAAGTCTTCGAACGCGAGTGCCACCAGGTGGTTACCACCACCCGCACCACCGTTACCCATTGTGATGGTCTCTGGGTTTGCTCGTGCAGCCTTCAGAAGGTCCTCCAAGGTCTTGTACGGCGAGTTTGCGTTGACGAGTATGTAGCTTGGATCGTTCACGATGTTGATCACCGGTATGAAGTCGTCCACGGTGAACTTCACGTTGCTCCAGTGAATCTTCGTGATAATCGGTGTGGCCAAAGACAATAGTGTGTAACCGTCGGGTTCAGCCTTGAGGAACTCCATAGTGCCCGTCACTGCACCGGCGCCTGGAATGTTGTTGATCACGAGTGGCTGGCCATTGGCGTACTTTGGAAACACGGATGCGACAGTCCTGAAGAGTAAGTCCGTAGCGCCACCAGCAGACCAGGGAACGATAATTGTTACAGGTCTAGTTGGAAAATTCGCCTGCGAGAACGCCAGAACACCTATCAAGAGTACCGCGAGCAAAACTCTTGATCTCATGTGCACCCCTCCCCATTTTGGAAATATTTTTTTTGGAAGACCCCCACCACAACGTTAGCTCAAAACCGCGCGAAAACTTCACAGTCAGAGAAAATAAGTCCAAATCCGAGGATAACACTTGCTGGTATCTCGTGTTGCGTACCAAAAAAAATTTTATCCCTTTACGTGCAGATTATATTTGCAAAGGGATTGCGTTCTGTTTACGAAAAATGACAGTCACCTGGGTCTCGCTCATTTGGTTCTGTACAGTCTGTCGCCTGCGTCGCCCAGGCCGGGCAGGATATAACCGTGGTCGTTGAGCTGTCTATCCAGTGCGGCCGCATACACATGCAGATCCGGATGATGTTCTTCCAGTGCTCGAACCCCCTCGGGCGCGGCAATCAAGCAAACTAGGACGATGTTCCTTGCCCCATGCTGCTTCAAAATGTTCGCAGCATGGATCGCAGAAAAACCTGTTGCCAGCATCGGGTCGAGCAAGAAAACGACGCTCTTTTCCTCTATCTTTGGCAGCTTGCAGTAGTACTGTACGGGCCTCAAAGTTTGCGGATCTCTGTAGACGCCAATGTGCCCCACAGATGCGTTGGGCATCAGTTCGAGAATACTGTCGACCATGCCCAAACCTGCACGCAAGATGGGTACGACGACCATCTTTTTGTCCTCGATCGCATGACCTCTGGTTCTTTCCAGCGGAGTTTCAACGTCAACCTCGATTGTTTCAACATTGCGTGTTGCTTCGTATGCGAGAAGGAAGGTTATTTCCCTAAGGAGTTCTCTGAACTCCTTAGGACCAGTGTCCTTGTTCCTCATAATGGTGAGCTTGTGCTTTATGAGTGGATGATCCACAACGTTGAACATGATCTGAACCCTCCCTCAAAGCAAAATAAAAGGGAGCGTTCAGCTCCCTTGTAATGGACCAAAGTTTTGCAATGGCCATATGCGCAATATGGGTTTTCCGATGATGTGATCCTTAGGTACAAAACCAAAGTAACGACTGTCGAAACTATCGTTCGTGTTGTCACCCATAAAGAAGTAGAATCCCTTTGGAACTTCGACCTCGACACCCTCAGGAGTTCTTCTAATGTACTTGCTCAAGTCGATGTCTTTGTAGATGTCCGAGAACGTGCGATCGAAAGGAACGCCCAGTGGCACGGGATACATGCCTCCAACGACGGAGAACACCAGATTTGCAGCCTCGATATCTCTCTGCGCGAGCTGTTGCAGATACTGCCTGTATGCTGTCTGGTTCTTTCTTAACCGGCTCGCTTCGACGAACCAGTTGAGAAGCTCCGGATATTTGAAGATTCCTTCTGGTGCGTAAACGATGTCCTTCAACTTCTCGTCCAGCTCTCCGTTCACGTATAGATGATACTTGCCGTCCTCCGAAAGCTTGATCTGCAAAACGTCTCCTTCTTCACCGACCAGGCGCTTGATGTACTTGACCCTTCCTCTGAACCTACTTGGAGCGAACAGATCCATGAACTTGTCGAAGGGTCTCAGCATGGTCAGCGCCCGCTCATCTATGAATGGGGCCCAGAAAACAACTATGTCGCCTTTCTGTGGCTCTCTAACCGTGTAAGTTATCTTCTCTATGAACAACCTGTCACCCACGTTTATCGTGGGTATCATAGATCCGGTTGGTACCAGCATTGTCTCGAAGACGTACAGTCTGATGATCGTTGCGGCGACGATCGCGTAAGCTAAAGATTTCAACCAATCCAGGGTGTGTTTTTTCAGTTTTTCTCTGTTGATCGATATCGGCTTTGGTCTCTTTTCCTCCGTCGCGGCTTTTTTCTTTACCACGAACGTCACTCTCTTTTTTCTTTCAGCCTGATCTTTCCCTTCACGTCGCGCAGGTAGTAGAGCTTTGCTCTCCTTGTTCGGGCCCTCCTGATAACCTCCAGTTTCTCAACGACTGGCGAGTGGTAGGGGAAGATCCTCTCGACACCTATACCTCCACTTGCAATCTTGCGTACTGTGAACGTTTTGCTGAGCCCAGAGCCTCTAATCTTGATGACGATACCTTCGAAGATCTGAATCCGCTCTTTTCCTCCTTCCACGACCTTTACGTGAACCCTGACGGTATCACCCGGTCTGAACTCAGGAAGCTGTCTGTACTGATCCTTCTCGATCAGTCTCACAACGTTGTCCATGCTCACGGTTCATACCTCCTCTCCTATCAACCTGTCTATGATTATTGCGACAGCCGCTCTCACCGAAAGATGGTTGTAATCAGATTTTTGACGAACAGGTTCGAGAATGTAATGAGACATGTCCGCCACTTCCTGTGGCATGCCCCAGCTCGTTCCGAATAATATGAGTGCAGGCCTCTCAGTTCTTCTTATTATTTCAGCGCCCTCTTTGTAACTGATGCTGTTTGGCCTCTTCCTGGCCGATGTGAAAAACAGCAAAGGTTCCTTGCCCGTGTCTTGCTTTATCGCGTCCAAGACGTCTTCTATGTAGGACTTCAACTCGACAAGCTTGAGTGCCTCCGTCCTGCTGATGTTGTATTCTCTACCGTCTCCTTCAACCCAGTAGTTCAGAACAGCCTTCACCACTTCCTGCTGTGCTGGCAGGTTCGTGACGATGTAGTACTTCCTGATCCCGTAGCTTCGCGCTGTCCTCGCGATATCGTGTACGTCCAGGTTCGTCACCGCACTGGAAACTATCTTACCATCTTTTCCCAGAACCGGGTAATGAATCAGGGCTATCCTGATGTCGTTCAACACATTCCACCAGCTCCCGTATCAAATGGATGAGGGCCTTTTTCTCTTCGACAGAAAACTGCCTTGCGAGGAAGAGGTCCGGTCTCCTCAATGCCGTCAGCTTCAGGCTCTCCGCGGTCCTCCACAGCTGCACCATTTCGTGGTTCCCGCTCAGCAACACCTCAGGAACGCGTAAACCTCTGTACTCGACGGGCCTCGTGTACTGAGGATGATCGAGCAAATCGTTGTAGAAAGAATCTCTCTTCACCGATTCCTCCTCGACCACTCCTGGAACGAACCTACTGACGACGTCGCAGATCACCATCGCTGCCAGTTCTCCCCCGCTGAGCACATAGTCACCTATGGAAACTTCCAGATCCACCAGACTTTTGACTCGCTCGTCGATACCTTCGTATCTGCCACAGAGTATAAGGAGGTTCTCCTTTCGCGAGAGCTCCATCGCCAGTTTGTTGTTCAGTGTGACCCCCTGCGGTGATGTGAGAATCGTGTATAGATCCTTGAACCGCTGCTTGCAATGATCGTACAGCTCGAAAAAGGGCTCCGGTTTCATAACCATGCCCGGCCCGCCACCGTAAGGATAATCATCCACGGTTCTGTGTCGATCGTGCGTGAAGTCTCGAAGATTCATTATTTCTATGTCGATCTTTCCTTCTTCCACAGCCTGTGCGATCACACCGTACTCTTTGACGACCCTCACGAAGTCGGGGAAGATCGTTGCAATTATAATCCTCATCACATCCACTCCAGAAGTCTTACCACAAGCTTCTTCTGAGGCTCGAATTCCACGACGCACTCTTTTGTCATGGGTACCAAGATCTCGGCACTGTCACTTTTCACCACTGCAACATCGTTCGAACCGGTCTCTATGATGTCGACCACTTTGCCCAATCTCCTGCCATGCACGTCGTACACTTCCACATTCAACAGCTGATAGAAATAGTATTCGTTGGTTTTGAGTTTGGGCAAATCCTCCAGTCTTATCGCAAGCTGTAATCCTACGATCTTCTTGGCTTTTTCCAAACTGTCTATGCCTTCGATCTTCAGCAAGTACTCTTTACCAACCTTTTTCAGCCTCTGAACTGTGACTCTGTAAATTCCATTGCGGGCCTCGTCCTTTATGAACACCTGTTTGAGGTTGGAGAAAACCTCTCTCACGTTGGTCAACGGAAAAACCTTGACGTTACCAAATAAACCATGAGTTCGCGTGATCTTGCCGATCACGATGTACTCGCTCACCTTACCACCCGCAAAGTGAAATTTTCCACATCAAAGAGTGCCGACAACAGGACCTTCAACGACTTAATGGTCCTGCCGTCTTTTCCTATGACCTGGCCTACGTCTTCTTCGTTCACAACGATCTCGAGGACCTTACTGTTGGCTTCGTCGAACTCAACGACAACGACGTCCTCAGGATGCTTGACTATTCCCTTGACGATGTGTTCAAGCACCTGTTTCATCTGTGGCTTCTCTCTTGCCATACTTGATCTCGTGCACCCTCTTCATCACGCCGGCCTTACTGAGTATGTCCCTTGCCGTGTCGCTGGGTTGCGCACCCTTCAGGATCCACTCGACGGCTCTTTCCACGTTGACCTTTATCTCCGCTGGATTGCGCAGGGGGTTGTAATAACCCAGCGATTCGATGTACGCTCCGTCGCGCCTTTTTCTGGAGTCAACCACAACAATCCTGTAGAAAGGCATATGCCTCTTTCCTAACCTCGTGAGTCTGATCCTTACCACGCGAACACCTCCTCAGAGCCCGAAGGGCAGTTTCAGTTTTCCGTGTTTGAACCTCTGCATGAGTTCCCTCATCTGCTCGTAAGACTTCAACAGTTTGTTGACGTCTTGAACCGTTGTTCCACTACCTTTCGCGATCCTCAATTTTCTGCTGGCGTTGAGGATCCTTGGATTTCTTCTCTCTTCGGGGGTCATGGAGTTGATGATTGCTTCAATTTTCTTAAGCTCCTTTTCGCTCGCATCCACATCGATTTTCGGAGCACCGGGCAACATCTCGAACACCGAGCTGAGCGGCCCAAGTTTTTTGACTTCTCTGAGCTGCTCACGAAAGTCTTCCAGAGTGAACTGTGCCTGAAGCAATTTTCTTGCCGTTGCTTCCATCTTTTCTCTGTCGAGCTCTTTTTCAGCTTTCTCTATCAAGCTCAGCACGTCACCCATGCCCAGGATCCTGCTCGCAATCCTGTCCGGATAGAAAGGCTCCAACGCGTCGAGCTTTTCTCCGACGCCAATGAACTTGACGGGTTTCCCAGTGACGTAGTTTATCGAAAGGATCACGCCACCGCGCGCATCACCATCCAGCTTCGTCACGATGAAGCCTGTTAGAGAGAGTCTTCTGTCGAATTCCACCGCCGAGTTCACGGCGTCCTGTCCAACCATCGCGTCGATGACCATGAGTATCTCGTCCGGATTGGTTAGTGCCTTTATATCTTCAAGCTCTTTCATCATTTCGTCGTCGATGTGAAGCCTTCCGGCGGTGTCAAGCACCAGAACGTTGCAGCGAAGCTCCTGCGCAGCCTTCATGGCACCTTTGACTATCTGGATCGCATCCTTCCTGTCTCCAGAGAACACAGGGATGTTGATGCTCTTACCGAGTTTCTCCAGTTGCTCTATGGCTGCAGGTCTGTACGTGTCGGCGGAGACAAGCATGGGACTTCTACCTTGCTTTCTCAGATGAAGTGCAAGCTTGCCTGCAGTCGTGGTTTTTCCACTGCCCTGAAGGCCAACCAGCATAATCACGGAAGGGTAATGCTTTAGCTCTAGGGGTGCGTTGGCACGTCCCATTATGTTGATGAGTTCGTCTCTGACGATCTTTATGAATTGCTGGTCTGGAGTGAAGCTCTTGAGAACTTCTTCCCCCAGCGCTTTCTGCTTCACCTTCTCAATAAACTCTTTGACCACTTTGTAGTTAACGTCGGCCTCGAGCAGGGACAGCTTGACCTGCCTCACAGCTTCGTTGATGTTTTTTTCTGTCAGTCTTCCCTGTCCGGTTATCGTTTTGAAGATCTTTAAAAGTTTCTCCTGAAGGGTTTCAAACATGGGCAACACCTCTTCTGATGATACGTCACATCGTGATCCAAATCAATTAAGTGAAGGGTAGAGTTGGAAACGAATGTGACGCTTCTATGTTACAATCATCACACGATAATTGTGTGAATTAACTTAATCCACACAGTTTCGCATCCTCATTGTCACAGTGTCTGCCCCTGGCTTTCAAGAAAATGTCAATCTCTCGTGCCGCATCAATTAACAAGAGTGGTGTATAAATGGTTCGCATGGCGAAGTATTCGAATCCTTTTCGTGCACTTAAGAACAGGGATTACTTCCTTTTTTGGTTACCACAGAGTATCTCTCTGATCGGCACCCGGATTGATACCACGCTCAGGGGCTGGGTTGCCGTCAACCTGTTTGAAGAGAACAAGGCAGCGGGGTTTATCGGTTTGATTGCCCTGCTCAAAGGACTTCCCACGGTAATTCTTTCTCCTGCGTGTGGCGTGATCATAGACTGGTTTGGTCCCAAAAACGTTCTGCTTTTGACGCAAATCGTGGATGCACTCAACGCGACGCTCATGGCATATTTGGTTTATAGAAATATTTTGAACGCCGTTCAGCTACTTGTACTCAGTGTCGTAATGGGAATTTCCCAGGCCTTCTATTTGCCCTCGCGTAACAGCTTCGTTGGATCCATCGTGCCCAGAAACCTGCTTTCCAACGCACTTGCGCTGCATGCGATGATATTCAACTTGGCAAGGATGATAGGGCCTTCCATAGCTGGGTTCGTCGTCGAATACAAAGGCCTGGAGTTCGGCTTTGTGGTAAACGCCCTGACGTTCTTGCCATTGATCGTTTCTTTGATGTTCATAAGAGTGCAAAAACCCGTTCAGCAGCACGTTCGAAGGGATTTCTTTGCAGATCTCAAGGCTGGCATACGCTACGTGGCGTCCAGCAGGGTTCTGCTGATCACTTTCCTTTCCTCGACGATTTACGCTGTCTTCGGCATGCCTTACAGCATGCTGATGCAGGCGTTCGCAAAAGGTGCTGTGAGGACTGGTCTCACGGGCTATGGGTTGATCATGGGATCGATGGGACTTGGAGCGCTCGTGGGAGCCATGCTTGCAGGCTCTCTCGAAGCTGACACGGTGGTAAAATTCAAAGAGGAACATTTCATACTGTGGATTGGATTGAGCACCTTAGTTTCGTTCCTTTATCCTCCAGCAGCGTACGTTATGTCTTTCGTGAACGGTGCCGCACAAACGATCTTCTTCAACACGGCAAATACAAGAACTCAATATCTTTCGCCTTCACACATGCGCGGCAGGACCATGTCTATCTATGCGCTCATTAACACCGGAGGTTCACCTGTCGGTACCTTCCTCTTCGGTCTGTTAGCAAACGCGATCGGGATAAGAAACACGTACGGGGTGCTGGCCTTCGCGATGATCGCGTACTTCCTCACCAGAAAAACTGTTAAATCGTTACAGCTCGATCTGGAGAGTCTTTCTCACGTCAGATAACTCACACCACTTGCAATGACTGTTGCGAGCAAGATGTAGCGGAGCCAGGTGACGCCCTTTTTAACGGCGAACTTCGCTCCAAGCTGCGCTCCTATCATGCTGCCCACACCGAGGACGAGGCCAGCCAGTGGCTGCACCTTCCCGTTAAGAAGAAATATGAGCAATGAGAACGGTGTGTACAACAGAACTATGAAAACCTTCAGGGCATTGTTCCTGACCAGGTCGAGTCCAAGCAGCACGGCGGTGAAAAAGACGAAGAAGAAGCCAACTCCCGCCTGAATGAAGCCACCGTAGAAGCCGATGCCAAAGAAGGCCAGAGCGATGAGCGGAAAGTTCAGTCGCTCTTTTTTCTTCCCGGACCACATGGAAGGCTTTGCAATAATGAAGAAGGCCATCACGAGCAGCACCACACCTACAGTCTTTTTTAGAAGAGTCTGAGGTATGTTCACCACCACGTAAGTCCCCACGATCGAGCCTGTCGTCGCAGGAATGGCGCATAGCAAGGATAATTTTACGGGCAACACTTTGTCCTTGTAAAAGCTTCGCACCGCCGCTATGTTCTGCATTAGAATGGCGATTCTGTTCGTGCCGTTTGCTATGCTCAGATCCATACCCAGCAAAGTCAACAGTGGCAAAGTTATGAGACTTCCACCACCGCCCACAACGTTCAGAAAGCCTGATGCGATTCCAGAAAGAAATACGAGAAAGTACAGCAAGGCGCATTCCTCCTATGTACTTTCTGTAACGAGAACAGTCAGAAGCTCTATCAGGTTCTTCAAATCGTTGATCGAAATGTATTCCGCAGGCGTGTGCAGGTATCTGACTGCAAGCGTTACGGGCACCATTTTCGCTCCGAACTCCATCGCTACAGAACCATCCGTGCCTCCACCTGTCACACCAACCTGCACCGGAAGGTTGTTCCTCTGGGCCAGGCTCAGAATCTGTCTCATGAGATCGTAGTTCGCAAAGGCGCTGTTGTCGAGCATTCTCAACACTGGTCCTTTGCCCGGGGTGACGTCTCCAGTGAGGACTGAACAGCACGCGAAAGAATCGATCGCGTAACACACGTCCACCCTGTGATTCGACACGAACGCTTTGGCGCCCTTAAGGCCTATCTCCTCCTGAACCGTCCAGACGAAGTAGACCTTTTTCGTCAGTTTCTCATCCTTCACTCTTTCCAGGGTTTCAAGCAACGCCAGACAGCCGAAACGATCGTCGAGCGATCTCATCGCAAAGAATTCACCGTTCAGCAAACTCGCGTGTTTTTTGAAGACTGCGTAGTCCAGCACCTTTACACCAAGCGCTTCGGCTTCCTCTTTACTCCTACAACCGATGTCTATTCTCAGATTCTCAGTCGTTTGTTGGCTTGAAAGATGTGGTGGTGTGAGCCCGATCACACCTTCCAGCATTCCTGATTCTGTCACGAGTTGTACGTGTGAGCCGGCGAGAATCCTGTCGTCAAAGCCTCCTATTTTTCTGAAATTCAGTGTTCCGTCGTTGTTCACTCCCGTGACGATCAGACCGATTTCGTCCATGTGCGCCATGAGCGCAACAGCCTCTTCTCCTTCACCGAGTTCCACGATGAGGTTCCCAACGTTGTCCACACGGTGAGGAACCTTCAGCTTCTCGATCAGACGTTGCCGAACGCTTTCCTCTCTCCCGGACACCCCTGGAACAGAACACAGTTCGACCAAGCTCTCCACGAGTTTGTCCACCAAATTCACCTCGGAAAGATTCTATCAGAAAGTTCGCTTCAAAAACTATTCGATTCTTTGAAACAGCTCTTTCGCTCGCGTAAAGAGTTTTTTCGAAAAGAAGGCAAGCGTCAGGGCACAACCCACGGGCCCCATGTAAACGATGAACGAAACAATGGTTTGAACCTTGAGAAACTCGAGCAGTGCGAGTTGAAGGGATGGCAGCACTGGCAGGATGTAAACCAGCGAAGTCAGCAACAACAATCCCTGAACGATCAAGGCCTTTGTGGTGCTCAAAACACGGGAGGGGTTGGAAGGATCAGCCTTCGAAGGCTGTTGGAGGTAGAAGAACATACCCTGTGCGGAAGAAAAGACGAACGTAACGAAGACCACTGGCACAAGCAAGAAGGCCGCGGCAGACATGGAGAACCAGAATTTGAAAAACACCAGCAGTGCTGAAAACAGGCTCCAGTACATAAAAGATGGTACGAACAGCTTCGGCAGTAGGATGTCTGTATCCCTCAAGGGAAGAACTGCAGGCAAGGGCCAAACAGCGAGTTCCTGCTTGGTCAGCATGGCGGAATTGTACGCAACGTATGTTCCGCTCAACACCAGCGAGATCACGATGGCAGGAGTGGGAGATTTGAACGAAAGCCCGAACAGAACGGCAAAGATGACCGGATAGACGAGCGTGAACAGACTCTGTTCGCTTCTCAACACGAGTTTGAAGTCCTTCCAGAACATTTTGCCACCGTTGAAACCTTTGTTCCTTGCCTTCCTCGTAGAGCTGGTCTGTTCGAAACTCAGTTTCTCGGCCACAGGTGACGAGAGCGAGGCTAACAGAAGGCAAAGCGCCAGCATCAGCAGAGAATACACTGGTTCATCCAGGGCTTTGATGGGCCACGCGAAGACGTTCAGAGGATGCATCAGCTTGACGAGTACCGCTGATAAAACCGCAGGATCGCGTGCGAGTAGGGTTCGGATGTAGTTTGGCAGAAACTGCGTTGCGAGGAAAAACGTCACCACGGTGGCTATCAAGCCCACCACCGTGATCCGTCTTGCGACCGACCTGCTCAGGAACAAGCCAAAGACACAGGAGAGCAGCACAGAGATCGAGAGCATGAGAAGCACAAACAGAAAGGCCACGAGCAGGCCCAGCAAAAGGTTCTTCCCACGTGCCACAGCGTAAGCGGGGAATACGAACAGATACATCACAACAGAAAAAGATTGCAGCGAGAGCGTCAGAACCATCTGATAGACCACGATCGTCCAGCGTCTCAGAGGAAATGTCAGCAACAATTGAATTTCTTCGTTTCGTGAGAACGAGTTGATCAAACTCGGTACGAACGAGGTTAGGAAGAGAAAACCGTTCAGCAACGTCCACTGGAGGGCCAACAGGGTCGAAAGCGTGTGAGAAGCCATCGTCACGGACGATAAAGTCTTGAACATTTCGAGAAAAATCGAACCGAGCGGAAAACCGATCATGAAAGACGCAGCGATCATGACGAGAAAACCGGGCAACCGCCGCGCCCTGCCGCGTCTTTGACGATAGTTTGTCCACAGACCGTATTTCAACAGCACGATCAACTGGCGCATGAGTCAGAGCTCCTCGACGATCTGAAGTATGTCTTGCTCTGTCGCAGTCAGGCGCAGAAACACGTCTTCCAAGCTCGCCACGTTGTCTTCCACAAGCTTCCTCAGCTCGTCCATCGAGCCTTCCGCGATGAGCGAACCTTTGTCTATGATGCCTATCCGCGAGCACATCTTTTCTGCTATCTCGAGTACGTGTGTCGTCATGAAGATCGTGCAACCTTCCGATGCGTACTTCGTGAGCAACAACTTCAGTATCTTCGCAGACCTGGCATCTAATCCAACGGTCGGTTCATCCAGAAAGATCACCTTAGGTTTTCTCATCAACACGCTCATCAGAAGCAGTTTCTGTTTCATTCCGTGTGACATGTCAGCGATGTACTTATCGAGATAGTTCACCTCGAATGCTGTGGAGAGCTCTTCGATCCTGTCATGCATCGTTCGCTTGTCCAGGCCAAATATCTCGATGATGAAGTTCAGGAACTCATAGCCTTTCAGGTTCGAATACATACGTGGTTCGTCGGGAACGACGCCGATCGATCTCTTGATCTTTATCTCGTCCTGCTTCATGTCCATGCCGAGTACGCGAACAGTCCCGGAAGTGGGTTTGAGTGTTCCGGTGAGCAATCTGATCGTTGTAGTCTTTCCGGCACCGTTCGGACCGAGAAAACCGTAGATTTCACCCTGAAAGACCTTGAGGTTCAGATCTTTAACCGCACAGACCTTTCCAAACTTTTTTACCAGGTTCTGCGCCTCTACGACGATGTTTCCCATCACGTCCCTCCTAAAGCTTCTCCGCGGCCAGGCTTGCAAGGAGCGATCGCACACCCCTCTTCAAAGTGATGTGTGCGACGAGTGGATTTCCGATCAACCTGGAAGCAGCGTAGATTAAACCGTTACTGTCCTTGTCCAGATAAGGTGTATCTATCTGGTAAGGATCCCCGGCCAAAACCACCTTTGTGTTGTTGCCAACTCTTGTGAGAATGGTTTTCACCTCATGCGGTGTCAGATTCTGAGCCTCATCTATGATCAGGAACTGGTTTGGTATGGACCTTCCTCTTATGAAGCTGAGCGCTTCTATTTCCATGATACCTTTCCTCAGAAACTCTTTCAGACTCATTCCCGCGCGATCGAAGAGAAATTCCAGATTATCCATGATGGGTTGCATCCAGGGTTCAAGCTTCTCTTCGAGCGAGCCGGGCAAAAAGCCCACGTCTTTACCCATGGGGATCAAAGGACGTGCGACGATGATTCTTCTGTACTTCTTCTGGTTGATTGTCTTCTCAAGGGCGCAGGCGAGCGCTATGAGTGTCTTACCTGTGCCGGCGATCCCCACCAGTGTCACCAGAGGAACGCTGTCGTCCATAAGTGCATCCATGGCGTAAAGTTGCTCATCGTTCAAAGGTTGAATGCCCCAGATCGTACTTGAAAGGTCTAAGGATAATCTCACAGCCTTACCTTCTTTGACCTTGAAATACCCGTTTGGACCTTTGACATACTCGTTCTCGAGCAGACCGTTCAGCGATTCCCCTTCCGAGACGGTTCTTTCAGACGTTCTGTAGCCATCTGGAAGCAACGCGAGATTGGATCTGTCCGTCAGATAATCTTGTGCCTGTATGCCCAGTGCCGATGCCTTCACTCGCAGACTTATGTCCTTACTCACCAGTATCGTCGGGATCGAGCTCGTTCTGTTAAGTCTCACGACATACGCGAGTATCCAGTTGTCTATGTACTTGGATCGAAAATACTCGACGAAATCTTCTCTGAGGTTCGTTAGGCTCATCACCGTCAGCGTTCCTCCGTTTTCCAGACGCACGCCTTTGGAAAGATCTCCGGACTGTCTGAGTTTGTCCAGTTCTCTCACCACTTGCCTTGCCGACCTTCCCACCGAGTCGGACCTTCTCTTGAGCGAATCGAGCTCTTCGAGAACTGGAAGAGGTATGATGATGTTGTTATCCTCGAAACTGTAGATGCTCTCTGGATCGTGGACCAAAACGTTGGTGTCCAGGACGTAGTTCTTGACCATCAACCACCACTCCACGTCTTCACCAGTTCGGTAATGTCCATCCTGAGATCACGAGTCATTCTCAAAAAGATCTTCGCAGTGATGATCGCATCATCCAGAGCTCTGTGCGTGGGTGCTGGCAAATCGTAATGTCTTGCGAGCCAGGAGAGTGTCCTTCTCCCTCTGAAGAGCAGTTCGGCAATTTCGTAGGTGTCCAGGAAGCGCACAGTGGGAAGGAAAGTTCCGACATCCTTGGCCGTGAAATCGAGAAAGGTCAGATCGAACTGTGCACGATGAAAGATCATGACCGACCTGCTCACGTAACTGCGAATCTTGTCGAAAACTTCGTCCATGGTCGGTGCGTTCTGTAACTGTTCGTTCCCTATACCATGCACCTTTTCGATTGTTGCTGGAACCCGTATCTGCGGGTTCACCAAAGAATGGTAGATCCCTCTGTAGAGAATCTTACCCTTGTAGATGGGCACCATGGCGACTTCTATTATGCGATCGCCAGCCAGAGGATCAGTACCCGTTGTTTCGGTGTCCATGGCGCAGAAGATGAGATCCGTCGGTCTCGTTCTCAACTCGCTCTCTCCTTGATGTGTACATCGAGTTGTGGGAAAGGTATTACGATGCCGTTGGCCTCGAGCTCTCTCTTGATTCTGTTCGCCAGGCTGTTGAAAGCGTCGAAATAGTTCTGACGCTGGACCCAGAAATTCACGTTGAAGTCTATCGAGGACGGGCCGAATTCGGCGAAAACTATCGAGTTGGAACGCTCCGGAGATTTCTCAACCAGTGGTTCTTCTTCAATGCATTTTGTGAGTATTTCCAGGACTTTTTCGAGGTCGCTTCCGTAGGAAACTGAAACCTTCAGGGTGAATCTTCTAACGTTGGTAGGCCAGTAATTGGTGAGTCTTTGGTTCCACACCTGTTTGTTGGGCACCAGGACGTGCTTCCCATCGAAAGTCCTCAGTACCGTATGGTTGTAGTTCACAACCTCGACGATGCCGGTGATACCGTCTATCTCGACGACATCGCTCTCGCGTAGTTTCCCTGTGAGTATCACTAACAAACCGCTGATGAAGTTCGAAAGTGGTTCCTGGATTGCCAAACCTACCGCAATTCCACCGATTCCAAGGGCCGTCAGGTAAGGTAACAGGTTCACCTGCCAGATGTCAAGGATAACCATGAGAGCGATAACGGAGGCAATCGTGAGGAGTATGATTCGAAGCGTGTTCTTCAGTCGCAGCTCTTTACCAAGTTTTTCTGCGCCTCTGAGTATGGTTACATATAATAACCGGTACGCACCATAAGCAACGGCTACTGTAATTGCGGTCTTGATCAACTTAACGATCACGGCCATCCGCATGCACCTCCAAACATCATAATAGCACAGTGTTTCGAGTATAATCACATTAGTGAAACTGGGAGGTGAAGTGTGTGAAGATAGTCGAATCTGCACCAAACTTCAGTGAGGGAAGAAGAGAAGAGATTGTCAGGCAAATAATTGCTGAGGCTGAAGGAATTCAGGATGTGTGGATCTTGGACTGGTCAATGGACGTTGATCACAACAGGTCCGTGGTGACGCTGGTGGGTTCACCCGAGCCACTTTTGGAGGCGCTCTTCAGGATGACCAAAAAGGCCATGGAACTCATCGATCTGAGGACGCACAAGGGAGAACATCCGCGCATGGGCGCGACGGACGTTATACCTCTGGTGCCGGTGATGAACATCACGATGGAAGAATGCGTGGAACTGTCGAAAAGACTTGGAAAGCGGATCGGCGACGAACTGAATGTACCCGTTTTTCTTTACGAAAGGTCAGCGACGGCACCCCACAGGGAAAATCTGGCAGACATAAGGAAAGGCGAGTTCGAAGGCTTCTTCGAGAAGATCAAAGATCCGCGCTGGAAACCAGACTTCGGCCCGGAAGAGGTGCACCCAACAGCGGGTGTAACCGCGGTGGGAGCGAGGGAGTATCTGATAGCGTTCAATGTGAATCTGGGAACGACGAGGATAGAGGTCGCCGAGAAGATTGCGAAAGCGGTGCGACACATCAGTGGTGGTTACAGGTACGTCAAAGCAATCGCCGTGGATCTGAAGGAAAAAAGCATGGTTCAGGTATCTATGAACATGACAAATTACAAAAAGAGTCCGTTGTTCAGGGTCTTCGAAACGATAAAGCGAGAAGCGGAAAGATACGGCGTGCCCGTTGTGGGTACGGAGATCATAGGCATGGTTCCGATGCAAGCGATGCTTCAAGTTGCCCAGTTTTACTTGCAGCTCGATGATTTTGACGCGAACAGGATCATAGAGAACAAGATTCTCGAGATACTCGCCAACAAACTGAAAGAGGTGGGTCGATGATAGAACTCGTTGTAGCTGCGGACAAACTCTGTACACCGAAGGGTAACGGCCCGAAGTCAGGGCAGGACATGTCCCGTGTCGAGCTTCTGGAAGGTGTGTACATCTGGATCGAGAGTGGAAAAATAGTGGAAATCTCCACATCGAAACCAAAGAGCTTTGCCAGGTTTGTCACGGCGGGTCTGGTAGTTCCCGGATTTGTGGACTGTCACACGCACATACCGTTCTACGGTTTCAGGGAGAACGACTTTCTCAAGCGCGTGGGTGGTGCGACTTACCTGCAGCTGCACAGCTCGGGTGGGGGGTTGTTTGAGACCGTCGAGAAAGTGAGGAAAGCTTCAGAAAGGGACCTTTTGAAGTTCAACCTTAGGTTTCTGAGGGAACTCTTGAAGAAAGGCGTAACAACTGTGGAGTGCAAGAGCGGTTATGGACTCGACAGGGAAAACGAGCTGAAGCAGTTGAACGTGATCGACAAACTTTCCAGAATCGTTCCTCAGGACATCGTTTGCACCTTCCTCGGTGCGCACGCCGTTCCCAAAGGCCTGAGTGAGAGTGAGTATGTCGATCAGCTGATCAACGTGCTTGACGAGGTCAAGAACTACACAAACTTTGTTGATATCTTCTGCGAAGTTGGGGCCTTCAACGTGGAATCAGCAAGAACTTTGCTCATGAAGGCGTCGGAAAAAGGTTTCAAGTTGCGCATGCACGCGGACGAGATCTCGAACATAGGAGCGAGCAGGCTCGCTGCGGAGCTGAAAGCCGTCTCCGCGGATCATCTCTTGAAGATAGACGAAGATGCCATCCGAGCGTTGGCCAGCTCGGGCACGATCGCAGTCTTGATGCCTTCAACGAGCTTTCATTTGAATGAAACGTATGCACCGGCACGAAAGCTCATCGAATCGAACGTACCTGTAGCTATCGCGAGCGACTTCAATCCTGGTTCGAGTCCCACGCTGGAGCCGACGTTCGTCATGCACCTGGCCGTGAGGTATCTGAAGATGTCCCCGGAAGAAGTGTTGACGGCCTACACATTAAACGCAGCTTCCGTACTCGGTCTTTCCGAAAGACTCGGAACGGTTGAAGTTGGAAAGCAGGCAGATCTGGTCCTCTACGATGAGGCGAGTCTTCTCACACTTCCGTACTTGATTGGTCTGAGTCCCAAGGCCGTCGTGAAGAGAGGTCAGGTTTTTGAGAATTGATGTGTTCGTCTTGGGCAAGATGAAGGATTTCTCGAGAATCGCTAAAGAATACATCAAAATGCTATCGCAGTTCGTTGAAGTGAGGTTGCTCGAGCTGGGGCACGAGAATATTGAAAACGACTCCTCTTTGAGGAGAGATGCCGCGAAAGTCTTGAGAATGCTGAGAGACGATGACTATCTCATCCTTCTGGATGAGCACGGTAAGGATTTTGATTCGATTTCCTTCGCTCACCACATCTCTGAACTCATCACGACGAGAGGCAAGCTCGTTTTCCTGGTGGGTGGGCCTTTCGGTGTGGATGACAGCTTAAGGAAGAGGGCGAACGAAAGAATTTCCCTTTCAAAGATGACGCTGACGCATCGAATCGCAACGATAGTTCTTCTGGAGCAACTGTTCAGAGGTTTCAAGATCCTGAGCAACCAGAAGTATCATTATTAAACTGGAGGTGGTTTTCTGGTGGAGGATCCTTACGGTAGTTTGCTGCAGCTGTTGATAATGATCCTGCTACTGGGCCTCTCAGCGATCTTCTCGGCGTCAGAGACGGCCCTGACGTCCTTGAGCAGACTGAGACTGATCAAGAGAAACGAGCAAGAATTGATCCACAGGGTCAACCGTATGTTGACTGCGGTTTTGATCATGAACAATTTCGTCAACCTCATGCTTTCATCCGTCGCCACTTTGCTCTTCGTCAGGCTGTTCAGGAACTTCAACGAAGGTCTCGTGGCTTTGCTTGGAACGATCTTCGTCACCTTCATCGTCCTCGTGGTGGGGGAGATTTCACCGAAGATTTACGCGAGGGAATACTCCGAGCGTGTTTACCAGCGCGTGAACAGGCTATTGAGATTCCTGGATCGTGTCCTTTCTCCTTTGATAAGCCCTCTGCTCCGCATCAGTAACCTGCTGGTGCGCCTGCTGGGAGGTCAAGCTGCCGGGAAAACACCGTTCATAACCAGTGAGGACATCATAAACGCTGTCAGTGCTGGCACCGAAGGTGGTACGATAAGCAAACAGGAGGGAATGATTGTCGAACGTACTTTCGAAATGAGCGAGACCAACATAAGGGAGATCATGACACCCAGGGTGGATGTGGTTGCCATCAGTGAGAGTGCCACGATAGAAGAATTCATCAAACTTGTGAACGAGGAGGGTTATTCACGCATTCCCGTGTACAGAGGAGACATCGACGAGATCGTAGGCATCTGTTATGTGAAGGATGCTGTGGGGCTCGTGGAAGAGCTGGGATGGGAGGTTGCCAGAAAGAAGAAGGTGTCGGAAATCATGAGGGAACCCATATTTGTGCCGGAAACCATGAAAGTGAGTACGTTGTTGAGAGTATTCAAGGAGAAAAAGATGCACATGGCGATCGTGGTGGACGAATTCGGTGGCACCGCAGGTATCGTAACGCTGGAGGATATCCTCGAAGAACTCGTGGGAGAGATCATGGACGAATACGATTACGATGAAACGAGCGGAATAAAGAAGGTCGCGGAAAACAGTTACATGGTGAGGGGCACGACACCTTTGAACGACATTGAAAGAGAACTCGACGTTGAGTTTCCGCCAACCGAGCACGAAACGCTCGCCGGTTATTTGCTCGAACAGTTTCAAAGGATCCCTTCCGTCGGCGAAGAGCTGGACGTGAACGGTTTTCATTTCAAAATCGTCGCTGCGACTAAGAGTAAGATAGAAAGAGTTTTGATGACGATAAAGAGGGGAGAAACGGATGAACGAGACAAAGTTGATAGAAAAAGCGATTGAAGCGATGAGCAAAGCCTACGCTCCCTACTCTAACTTCAAGGTTGGCGCGGCACTTTTGACCAAGTCTGGCAAGGTCTTCACAGGTTGCAACGTGGAGAATGCGTCGTTCGGCCTGTCGGTTTGTGCGGAGCGGGTGGCCATATTCTCGGCCGTATCGGCTGGTGAAATGAGATTTGAAAAGCTCGTTGTTGTCGCGAACACAGACTCGCCCGCAAGTCCATGTGGTGCGTGCAGGCAGGTCATGAGCGAGTTCGGAGATTTTGAAGTCTTGCTCGTGAACCTGAGGGGAGAAGTGGTAAGGACCCGAGTCTCTGAGCTTCTGCCACGTGCCTTCAAACTCAGGGAGGGATGAATTTGAGGTCTGGTTTTGTCACACTCGTCGGGAGACCAAACGTTGGCAAGTCCAGTTTGATCAACAGTTTCATGGGAAGAAAGGTTCTCATCGTGACTGAGAAACCACAAACGACGCGTAATCGTATACGCTGTATCTACACCGATTCTGAACACCAGATCGTCTTCACCGACACACCCGGCATTCATAAGCCCATACACAGACTGGGACACTTCATGGTCGAGGCCGCGATACAGGCGATGAAGGGTGTGGATCTGATACTGTTCGTTGTGGACGCGACAAAGGGCCTGGGGGAGCCTGAAGAACGTATCGTTGAACTCCTCAAGGCTTCCAAGAACAGAACGTTCCTGGTGATCAACAAGATAGACCTCGCTGATGATTATCATCGGTGGGCGGAGCTGGCCCAGCAGAAATACGAATTTGAAAAGGTTTTCTTCACCAGTGTGGTCAAAAACGAGGGAATCGCAGAACTGTTCGAAGCTGTCAAGTCAGCTATGCCGGAAGGTCCAATGTACTTTCCGCCCGACACGGTTACGGACCGTCCACTCTCTTTCCAGTTTGCGGAGATCATCCGCGAAAAGGTTCTGTTGCTCACGAGAGATGAAGTTCCGCACTGTGTTGCGGTGATCGTGGATGAGGTAACCGAGAGGGAAAACGGTGTAACGTACGTGGCAGCAACAATTTACGTCGAGAGAGAATCGCAGAAAGGAATACTCATAGGCAAGGACGGCAGGATGATAAAGCAAATCGGCACGCTCGCCAGGCTCGAGATGGAGCAGATCACGGGTAAAAAGATATACCTCGATCTGCACGTGAAGGTCAAGAAGAACTGGCGCGACAAAGATTTCATAATCCTGAACGAGATAGGGATGAAGGATGATCTGCGATGAGACCTAGACTGTACATAAACCTTTCCAGGATACGCGCCAACGCGGAAAGGGTGCTCGGGCTTCTCTCGAAACACCAGATCGATCTGGTGGCTGTCACGAAGGTCACACTGGGTGATCCAAACATTGCGAGGGTGCTCCGTGAAGCAGGCGTTCGGGTCATAGGTGAATCGAGAATTCAAAACGTTGAAAGATTGATTTCGAATGGTGTGACTGGCCCCTTCATGATGCTCAGGATACCCCAGCTCAGCGAGCTTGACAGGATCGTCAGTCTGTGCGACTACATTTTGGTTTCCGAGCTCGATGTTGTGAGAAGAATAGAAAAACTCTGCAAAGAAAAGAAACGCAGGGTGAAGTTGATTTACATGATCGACGTGGGTGATCTCAGGGAGGGAGTCTGGTACGAAAACGCGGTGGAAGAAGTGGTACAGGCCACAAAAATATGTGACTGGGCTGAAGTGTGTGGTGTGGGGACGAACCTTGGTTGTTACGGTGGAGTGTTGCCAAGCGAGGAAAATATGAAGTTGTTGTTGAACATCAGAGATAACGTCGAAAGACTCACGAAAAAGTCCTTATCTGTTGTTTCTGGTGGGAACACGTCAGCTCTGAAGTTAGTTGAGGAAGGCAGGCTCCCACAGGGTGTGAATCAGTTCAGAGTGGGAGAGGCGATCTATCTGGGTACAGATGTGACGAACAACAGAGAAATAAGCTGGCTTGAGAAAGATGCGTTCATACTTGAGGCAGAAGTGATAGAGCTGAAGACTAAACCGTCCGTTCCAGTGGGTGAAACGGGGTTCGATGCCTTCGGAAGACGTCCGAACTTTGTCAACAGAGGTTGGCGGCGAAGGGCGATCCTCGCCCTTGGAGAGCAAGACACTGTGCCGGGCCAGTTAAAACCGTTGGATGAGAGGGTAGAAATTATACACGCATCGAGCGATCACACAATCGTTGATATCAGCGATGTGGAAAGATGCGTCCACGTGGGTGATACGATGAACTTCAGACTCACGTATGCAGCTCTGTTGAGAGCGATGACGTGTCCTCACGTTGAAAAGATTTACGTGTGAGGGAGGTTGTGTGAATGGCCTTCTTGGATGAGAACTATCTTCTGACCAATTCGACCGCGAGGGAAATCTATCCCTTGGTGAAGGATCTTCCGATAGTAGATGCGCACAACCACAGCGATGCCAGAGAGATCGTTGAGAACAGAGGCTGGAACGACATATGGGAAGCGGAGGCCGCAACGGACCACTACGTGTGGGAATTGATGAGGAGAAGAAACGTTCCGGAAGAGAAGATCACGGGAAAGGCAAGCAATTACGAAAAATGGCTCGCACTTGCTGAGGTCTTCCCGAAATTCGCCGGCAACCCAACCTATGAATGGATCCATCTGGATCTGAGAAGACGTTTCGGTATCCATGAAATCATTTCGAAAGACACTGCGCAGGTCATCTGGAACAAGGCAAAAGAAAAACTTCAGAGTGATGACATGAAGCCGCAGAAGCTTTTGCAAAACATGGGTGTTGAGATCATGTGCACGACCAACGATCCGGCGGAAGATCTCCATTATCATATCGTCGCACGGGAAAAGGTTAAGGGAACGAAGATACTGCCGACGTGGCGCCCCGACAGATTCTGCAAGGTCCACTCGCCAGACTTTAAGAACTTCGTCGCACAGCTTGAGGAGCGTACGAACGTTTCTATCACAAAGCTTTCCGATTTCCTTGACGCGCTGAAGAAAACTCACGATCACTTTGGTGAAACAGGTTGTGTGTGCAGTGATCATGCCTTGCTCGAGCCCATCGCTCAGAGAATCGATGAAAAGACGGCGTCCGAGATATTCGATAAGGCCTTGAAATCGGATGTATCTTACGAAGAGTATCTGAGATTCCAGTCCTTCATGATGTACAGGTTTGCAGAGATGAACGCCGAAAAGAACTGGGTGATGCAGCTGCACATTGGAGCCATGAGGGATTACAGGATCAAACTATTTGAAAGGCTTGGTCCGGACAGTGGCGGCGATATAATAGCCGGTTTCGTGGACGTGGCGAGGGGTATGAAGGACTTCTTCAACGATTTCGACGGAAAGGTCAGGATCGTTCTCTACTGTATGGACATGAGCTACTTACCTGTTATGACGACCATAGCGAGATCTTTTGAGAACGTTTTTCTGGGGGCCCCGTGGTGGTTCAACGACAGTCCTTTAGGCATGCGATCGCATCTTGAATACATCGCCTCGGTGGATCTGCTGAGTAACTTCGTCGGCATGGTCACTGATTCGAGAAAGCTCATGTCTTACGGTTCAAGAACGGAGATGTTCAGAAGAGTCCTCTGCGACGTCGTTGGAAACATGGTTGAGCGCGGTCAGATACCTCTGAAAGAAGCCGTCGAACTCTGTTTTGAACTGAGCTATCTCAGACCGAAAGAGTTCTTCTTTGGGAGATGAGTGGTGTGCAGTTCAATGAGAGGGACCGAAAGAAGATCGAGGCGAAGGTGAAAGAAGGTTACAACCTCATCGAGATCGTGGTGAAAAACAGAAACCGCTTCGCGATATTCGAAAAAAACGAAAACTACATCGCGATCAAACTTTCCAAGTTGCCAAAGCACACGGAGAACGAGTCAGAAGAATAGGTCAGTTCACAGCGCGATCCTTGGTGTGCCCGTCGTCGTACTCGGATGGCATGCACAGGATCTTTCCTATCTTCAGCTCGAACAATCTGGAAGAGTTTGCCGGCTTTATCACCACTGCGGTGTCAAGACCCCTGCTGGAACCACCGCATGCAACTACCCATTCGTCACACTTGACGAGTCCGGCATCGGCGGCCATCAGTGAGATCTCGACGCACACTTTGAACCCCTGACTGATCAAACGGAGTGCGTCGGAGACTATTTCCGCCGCGTGTATTCCTCCATATTTTCTTCTGAACGCCCTTTCCACGCTCGAGAGCGCATGGGTTGCGGTGTGAACGACATGGCCCGCCTCTATGAGACGTTTTTTCACCTCAGCGGAGAACTCGTCCTGGTCTGGCTCTTTAAAACCCACGTGGTGCGTAACAACGATGAGTTTGATTCCTTCGGGGATCATCGCCAACGCCTTTTCTGCACTGTAACCCCGTGAAGATGATATGAGCAGCTTCTTTGAATTTGTCCTCAAGGCCTCCTCTATCGCGATCTTCAGAGTGGATTCCGTGTTGGGTTCACCCGCCGTTTTGAACAGTATCATCTGTCGCACCTCCCTGCTATACTAATAGTACCAGATGCGAACCAATCGGAGGTGACCTTCTTGGAGAGAATCAAGCTGGAGGATCTTCTCAGGTTCAAATTCCTCTCGGGTCTGACGATTTCACCAGACGCGAAAAAAGTCGCCATCGTTGTGCACGAGACGAACCAGGATGAAAACAGGTACAACTCGAACATCTGGCTCTACGATGCTCAAACGGATCAACTTTCTCAGCTCACCTCGTCGAACCAGGACAGTTCACCCCTCTGGCTGAGCGATTCAAAGCTTCTGTTTGTGTCGTGGAGAAATGAGAAAGACAGAGAAAGAAAAGAAAATGGCGAACCCTTGACGCCATTCTACACAATCAATGTGAACCGGGGTGAGGCAATACGCGCTTTCGAACTGCCATTCTTCGTGAAACAGTTCAGGAAGCTGAACGAAAATACGCTCTTATTCACAGCTGTTTATGATCACAGGCTGAAGGATTTCTGGAAGCTGTCTGACGACGAAAGAGAAAGAAAACTCAAAACGTTGAAAGAGGAGAAAGACTACGAAGTGCTCGATGAGATACCTTTCTGGTCCAATGGCTCTGGTTTCACCAACAAAAAGAGGATCAGACTTTTCAGCTACAACGTTCAAACCGGACAGATCGTACCCATCAGCGATGAACTTTCGAACGTCGAATACTTTTCAGACAGCGCGGATGGGAAGGCAATTCTCTATGTGGCGAACCGATTCGAACACGTGATGAAACGATCCAACGATCTGTACCTCTACGATGTGGAGAAGAACGAATCGATAAAGCTTACGCATGTCGATAACTTCAGATACATCCTGGCAGAGTTTGTGGATGGAAAGATCATCTTCGCGGGAACCGATATGAAGAATTATGGAATCAACGAAAATCCCAAGTTTTACCTGTTCGATCCTTCGACCGGACAGCTGAAACTGCTCACACCCGATTTCGATGCGAGCCTTTACAACAGCGTCAACAGTGACTGCAGGTTCGGCTCCAGCAAAACCGTGAAGGCTGACGGGAAATATCTGTACTTTGTGAGCACTCAGTGGCACGATGCTCAGATGTACAGGCTGGATGGCTCAGGAAGAATCGAACAGCTCACGTTCAGTAAAGGCTCCATCGACGGTTTTGACGTGCTGAGTGCAAGGATCTTCTTCGTCGGTTTGAGGAACATGAAGCTTCAAGAACTCTACGAGCTCGTTGCCGGGGAAGAAAAACAGATCAGCGAGTTCAACGAGTGGGTTCAAAAAGAAAGACACATCTCGAAGCCGGAACGTTTCACGTTCAATACGAGCGATGGTGTCACGATCGAAGGCTGGATCATGAAACCCTTCGGCTTTGAACCCGGAAAAAAGTATCCAGCGATCCTGGAGATCCATGGGGGCCCAAAGACCGTGTACGGAGAGGTCTTTTTCCACGAAATGCAACTACTCGCAAGCGAAGGTTACGTTGTGCTGTACTGCAACCCTCGTGGGAGCGACGGCAGAGGAAACGAGTTCGCGGACATCCGTGGCAAGTACGGAACGATCGATTACGAGGACATAATGCAGTTCGTGGACGAGTCTTTGAAAAGGTTTCCCTTCATAAATCAGGACAGGCTCGGCGTCACAGGTGGATCTTACGGGGGCTTCATGACGAACTGGATCATCGGCCACACGGATCGCTTCAAGGCCGCTGTGTCTCAACGCAGCATAGCGAACTGGATAAGCAAATTCGGAACCACGGACATAGGCTACTTCTTCGTTGAGGACCAGCACCTGGCCACACCCTGGAGTGACTTCGAAAAACTGTGGTGGCATTCACCGATGAGGTATGCAGACAGAGTTAAGACGCCCACGCTGTTCATTCACTCAGAGGAAGACTACAGATGCTGGCTCGTTGAAGGCATCCAGATGTTCACATCGTTGAAATACCATGGGGTGGAAACAAAGCTCGTCATGTTCAGAGGGGAAAACCATGAACTGAGCAGGAGTGGAAAACCCTTGCACAGAATCAGAAGACTCAAAGAAATCCTCGGTTGGTTCGAAAAGCACCTCAAATGAAGGGGCGCAAGGCCCCTTCATTTTTTTCAGGGGTTGATCGGTATATCACCCAGGTTGACGTCTTGCCTCGTCACGTTCACTTGGATCCTCGTCGCTGGCTCTGTGTGGAAGATGTTATCAGGATCCTGCGAAGATTGCCAGTCAATGTAGACCTTCAGATCGTAAGTGCCAGGTTGCACTTTGCAAAATCTGAACTCGCCTTCCTCCCATTTGTTTGATTTTTTGTGTGTAAGCGTCACCGCCGTCGGACTTGGCTGATCAGTTTCAAAGAGCGCAACGAGAACGTGAGGAACTCCGTTGCTGTTTTGATCGACAACTCGTCCTGTCACGTCGTAGAGTTGTCCGTGGCGCACGTGGATCACGGGAGTCATGTGATACTTCACGGGGTTGTGTCCATGCTGACTGCTCGTTGCCGGCCCTGTGACCTTGATGGATCTTGAAAGATCGAAATCCAGAACGATCTTTGAGCCTTCTGTGACTTCGAAGCCTTGAAGGTTGTACTTCAAAGATCCTGAAGCGATCCTCAACGAATGGTCTGTTCCATCCACGGTGATCGTGGCGCTGGAGATCTCAAAACGCAATTGACCGTATGTTCCAGGAGGGACAGAACCAACGTGCAGGTCCTCTCCAGCAAGCTCGAGGAGGTTCACAGTCATCGCTTCATCGCTCACGACCACGGTCGCCTCATCGCTCAAGAGCAATATTCTCTCGATCGTCACAAGAATGCTTTCAACCTGATCGATGGGAAGCACCGCGTCGGTCAGGTAAACATCCACGCTCTTTGAAAGATGTGAACCATTTGATGGATTTGAACCACTAGGTGGATTTGAATCACTCGATGAACTTGAACCATCGGACAGAATCGTGCACGCGACGAGTGACATGAACACGGCCAGAGCGATGGAAATCAGCAGCCATTTTTTCACAGCCTCACCTCCTTTTGTTTTAATTCATACATACTTCTTCAAAAGTACGTACGCCCACAACAAAAAACTCAAAGACGGTTTAACCATGGACGAATACGGTTCATACTTGTGCACTCTATTTTTCCGGCAACGGCTCGCCAACTTCAATTCTACCATAGCTTTCTCTGAGATAACCAACGGTTGTTTTCACTCATTGTTGCTCAATTCCGATGGGTATGGGTTTAAATAACGCTGTCTCAAGAGATAATCGATGTGAAACTGGCGTGCGTATTCTCTGAAGATCTTTCTGAGCCTCGTCAAGTTCACCGAACCTGTGGCATAATCGTTGAGCAATCTCAGCAGCTTCCTCTTCTCGCCCTCGTTGACTCTGTCCTTGAAGTATCCGTAAATGTGCTGCAGGACGTTAAAATGCTTGGCTTTTGTGGGTTTAACCGAAACGGCTTTGACGAAGAGATCAGCATAGTCATGGATGAGCTCGAGCAGGGACAGGACGCTCAAATTCGAGACAAGTCTTCCAAGCTTCTTCAGAAGCGATGGACTGTGTGACATGAGTAGGTACTTGTACCGTTCGTGCAAATTCAGTATGTCCATCTTCGTACAGTTGCTCTTGAGCGTTTCTCTGAGCTCCGCGGTGGCAAAGATCCTGCAGAGGAAATGATCTCGGAGCCAGAAATTTCTCAACCTGAACTCGTCTACGAACGCCGCCCCGGGAAATTTTTCCATTGCTGTCTGCGCAAAGATGCCGGACGTCTTGACAAGCAACTTCCTGTTTCGAGACAGCCTGTACGCTGTGGCGTCCGAAAGAGCGCAGGATGGGGATTTTCTTTTGAGCACGAATCCATCAACCTCATTCAGACTCTCTAAAAAATCCACGCTGAACTTATTCAATCTCTCTGTCAGGTCCTCACCCGTGCCATCCTGCACAACACGCTTGGTGCGATCGAAAACGATCCTTATTGGTGGGCGTGGGACAGCTAAGCCAATGCTAACCTCGGGGCACACTTTGATCACATCAACATGTTCTGCAAGCCTTTTGCAGAACTCATCTTCAACAACTCGCCCGTTGTACCTGACAGGTTCAAAGTTCAAACATGCTGAGAAAACAAGCCTCGGACGTGCGAAGTCTTCTCGCACGCTTTTACCCCCTGACTATGCCTTTCACAACGTTCATGACAATCCCAGAAAAGAGTGGCACGGAAACGTTGTCGTTGATCGCTAAAGGCAAAACTTCACATATGGTCGCCGCGACCACTCCGGGCAATCCAACCTTCAGCGGTACGAACCCTATGACGTGCAGTACATAAGCTGCGTAGATACACAGTGCAAAATGTGCGAGCGTTCCCTCAACCGTCTTGTGGAAGAGTCTCCTTTTGCCATAGTTCATACCGATGATCTTCGCCGCCAGATCTCCCAAAATCAGAAAAGAGCATGCAGCTATTGCAAGTGTGTCTTCGAAGAACAGATAGCTCAGCGTTACACCAAGCAGAAAAAGGGTCATCGAAGAGAGACGCTTCCTCTCGGTTTCTTTGAACATCTTGAACTTGAATTCATCGTGGAAGAACCTTTCGACCCTTCTGTGAGAGAGTCTCACGAGGTCGAGTGTGAGAAAAACACCAAGCAGGACTGCCATCAGGAGCATAAAGGTGGCTTTTTCGACGTGTGAAGCGAGAATGAGGAGCAAAAAGGCCGCGGGCCGTATGAGCACACGCCAGGGTCTGACGCCTTCCTTGAACTTAATCAACTTCCAGCTGATGATGTTGTAAACGTTGATGGCTAAGAGCACAAACACAGGCAACACGATGAGATATGAACGATCAGGCATTCTCAGCATGACGAGCAGCGCGAGTGCCGGTAGAACGAACAGGCCAACCACATCGCCCTTCTTTGAAATAGGAAAGAGGACGAACACAAGCAATGCCAAAACCGAGAGATCGAAGAGCACTGTAGCAAGCGGAAGCTTCAGCCACTCCGTTGACAGAAAGTACAAAAGTATGCCCACCGCTGTTGCCGCACCCCGGCCACCCCTGAACTGAAGATAGAAGGGAAACACATGACCGACGACGGCGGCCGTCGCTGAGACGAGGCAAATCTGTTCGGGGAAACCCAAGAGCGAGCTCAACTTGAACGCGAGCACGCCCTTGGAAGTATCGTACAGAGCTGTGAAAACGGCCGGCCAGAGACCAACGTTTCTGTAGACGTTCGTCGTCCCGGCGTGTCTGGTACCAATCTGGCGTATGTCGGCACCGATCACCATTCTGGTTATGAAGTACGCTGGTAAGAAGCTGCCGAGTGAATAGCCAAGTAAAAGCGCGATGATGATTTCCATGATGCTCCCTCCATCATAATTTTAGTTCTTCCGATGCTTTTTCGGGCGAATCTTTGCTAGAATAAAAATCAGTAGAGACTTCAGGAGGGGGTGTGCATATGAAAAGGTTGTTGATTATCCTCATGTTGGTATTGCTCGTAACTTTTGTCACCGCATCCTATGTGAAAAACGTGATCTATTTCATAGGCGATGGAATGGGCTTCAATCACGTGTACTTTGCAAGTATCCTCGAAGGAAGGCCGCTCAACATGATGAAGAGCCAGCATGTTGGGATCGTCAAAACTTTTTCTGCTAACACCTGGGTGACCGACTCGGCCGCCGCTGGTACCGCACTCGCGACCGGCTTCAAGACGAACAACGGTATGATTGGCATGCTTCCAAACGGAGAGCTGGTACCTTCCATAGCTGAGATACTCAAGTCCTACGGTGTGAAAGTTGGTATCGTAGTTACCTGCAGAGTCACTCACGCCACACCCGCAGCGTTTTACGGGCACGTCCCTGACAGGGACATGGAGAATGAGCTTGCCGAACAGCTGATAGAGAGTGACTTCGACGTCGTTATGGGTGGAGGCATGAGGCACTTCATCCCGGCATCAGAAAAGGGTAGTAAGAGGAATGACGGTAAGGACCTGATAGCTATTGCAAGGGAACGTGGTTACACCGTGGTCACCAAAAAGAGTGAACTGGCACAGGTTGAAAGCGGAAAAGTACTGGCACTGTTCGCTTCAAGCCATCTTGCCCCAGCAAGTGAAAGGCCAGATGACCAACCGATGCTCTATGAAATGGTGGAAAAGGCGCTTGAATTGCTATCCAGGGATGGCGAGCCTTTCTTCCTGATGGTGGAAGGGTCCCAGATCGACTGGGAAGCTCACGGTAATGATCCATACGGAGTCTGGAAAGAAGTAGTCGAGTTCGATGAGGCGATTGGTGTGGCGCTCGAGTTCGCAAAGAAAAATCCAGATACGCTCATTGTTGTCACCGCTGATCACGAGACTGGAGGTCTCTCGACTTCCACAGGATCCTACGCACTTGATGTAGATAAACTCAGAGAGTTCAAAGCCAACACTGACTGGTTCTTAGCCAGGTACAACGTTGAGGATAAAGAAAAGTTCATAGCTGCTGTGAAAGAATTCTACGGTATCGATGTGAGCGAGGAAGACTACGCACAGCTTCTGAACATAAAGAAAACCGCAAAGAGTGCGTACGATTTGCCCAACGCGTTCGGGCGGTACATCAGTTCGAAAGTGTTGCTTGGCTGGACTACCTTCGATCACACGAGTGATCCTGTTCCTATTTTCGCCTTTGGGCCTGGTTCTGAGCATTTCACGGGTTGGCTCGACAACACCGATGTTCCAAGGATTATCGCTCGGTTGATGGGTTGCCCTCTCACTTACCCCATTCAGAAGGAACCCATTATCGCTGGACCAGTCCTGTATTGAGGATCGGAAACGTTCGGGGTGGGCACCGCCCACCCTTTTTGTTAACTTAAGACGAAAGAAGGAGCAACAAGAAGATCTGGTGAATTTTTCGAAAACAAGAGCCCATGAAGCGATTATAGGGCAAGATTTGGTTAGTTTCGCAGATTTCCCGGGCTTGACAATGTTCTTTATTTGTGGCTTATTCTGGTCAGAGATCGTGCCGGTAACGTTACCGGCACAAAGTGAGGGGGGATGTTTTATGAAGAAGTTTGTTGTCCTCGTCCTTGTCACGATTATGGTCTTCGTCTTCGCAAAGGAAAGGATCGTCATCAACAGCTACATGTCCGACCCTGCTCCCAGAAAGGCTCTGGCAGAGCTCGTAGAAATTTTCCAGCAGAAGTATCCTGAGTACGAAGTCGTTGTGAACACGTTTGCACACGAGGACTTCAAAGTGCTCTTGAGAACCTGGCTTGCTTCACCTAAGGGTACGGCAGACGTCGTCACCTGGTTTGCCGGCGAGAGAATGCGCTATTTCGCAGAGATGGGGCTGATAGTCCCCGTTGAGGAAGTCTTCGAAGGTGCGAAGTGGGAGGACTACTTCCCCGAAGCGTTCAGAAGCACCTGTTCTTACAAGGACAAGATCTACTTCATCCCGCAGAGTTGGTACTGGTGGGGCGTGTACTATAGGAAATCCGTTTTCGAAAAGTTCGGCATCAAGGAACCGAAGACCTGGGACGATTTCTTACAGGTGTGCGAGACGCTGAAGAAGAACGGCATCGTTCCGATCACCATTGGTACCAAGTTTCCGTGGACTGCGGCGGGTTGGTTTGACATCCTGAACTTGAGGATCAACGGACTCGATTATCACATCGCCCTCACCGCCGGAGAAGTTCCATACACCGATCCAAAGCTTCTGAAGGTGTTCGAATACTGGAGACAGATAATAGACAAAGGATACCTGCTCCCGAACCACACTGCTTACGAATGGCAGGAAGCAGCGACGTTCCTGTTCAGAGGTCAGGCTGGCATGTACTACATGGGACAGTTCATCAAGGATGTCGCTCCCGCTGAAGTGAAAGACGATCTGGACTTCTTCAGGTTCCCCATCATCGATCCGGCCGTCGCGCCGTACGAAGAAACACCGATCGACGGTTTCATGATCCCGGCGAACGCACCCAACAAGAAAGGTGCCATCGTGTTCCTGAGATTCATCGCTTCGAAAGAGGCTCAGGAGAAATTCGCAAAGGACCTTGGCAGACTGGCTGCAAACGTGGAGGTCGCACCGCCAGACGCACACGCGAAGAAGGGCCTCGACATGATCCTCGCCTCGGCCGGTGTAGCACAGTTCTACGACAGGGACACCAACCCCGAAATGGCTGAAGTCGGAATGAACGCATTCATAGAGTTCATGCAAAATCCCGACAGGATCAACGACATACTCAAGAGACTCGAGGCTGAAAGAAAGAGAATCTACGGCAAGTGAGCCCCACCCACGGGCGTCCTGCCCGTGGGCTTTCTGAGGTGATCGAATGAGAAAAAAGCTGACACCTTATCTCTTTCTTGCAGGTCCTCTGACCCTTTATTCCATCTGGGTCATATACCCAATCTTTCGAACCTTTCTGGTGAGTTTCACGCGCTGGGACGGCATGACGAAGTCAAGGTTCGTCGGTTGGGAGAATTTTGTTCGTCTCTTCAACGATCGTTATTTCATCCTTTCCCTTCTGAACAATCTCAAGTGGATGATCGGCTTTGTCATACTTTCCATTCCTTTAGGGCTTCTCTTCGCGATGCTTATGGACCAAAAGTACCCTGGTCACAAGGTCTACAAATCTCTGGTATACCTGCCCATGGCGCTATCCTTCGTTGTTATTGGTCAGATATGGTCGTGGGTACTCGAACCTTCCGGTGGTGTTGTGAACGCGTTTCTGCGCTGGATAGGGCTCGAAGGTCTCGCGAAACCCTGGCTGAGCGATCCGAAGATCGTCACCTACTCACTCATATGGGCCGCGCTGTGGAGGCAGATTCCCTACGCGATGGTCCTTTTTCTCGCAGGCCTTCAGAGTGTCGATAAGGAACACGTCGAAGCGGCCATAGTCGATGGCGCGAACGCGTTTCAGAGATTCTGGTATGTGATACTTCCAGAGCTCAGGCCCGCAATAGTGATAACGATAACCGTGAACATCATAGATTCGCTGCGTGCCTTCGACATAGTGTTCGTCATGACCAGAGGAGGACCCTACTACTCTTCGAGCGTGATGGCCAATTACATGTACATCCAGGCTTTTCATAACTACAGAATGGGTTACGGCGCGTCCATCGCCGTGATACAATTCTTGATCACGCTTGGTTTCATCCTCATATACGTGCTCAACGTACTCAAGAGGGAGGAAAGGTTATGAAGAAGACCTTCAGGGCTACGCTCTTCTACGTTCTGTGTACGTTGATCGTGGTTCTGTGGATGGTACCCTTCGTGGTGGCGTTCTTCACCGCGTTCAAGACCATGGACGAGATCTTCATGCTCAGAAACTTCTGGTCTCCTCCAAAAACGTGGACGTTTGAGAACTTCAAGATCGCCTGGATCGAAGGTCGGATGGCTCGTTACTTCATCAACACCGCAATCGTCACAGCAGTTTCCGTTGCGGGCACGCTGTTGCTGTCGAGCCTGAGCGCTTACGCACTCGCGTGGTACGAGTTCAAACTGCGCACGACGATCTTGATGATTTTCGTCTCGGGCATGCTGATACCCTTTCAGATGTTGCTCATCCCGGTTTACAGGTTCTCGGTTGTGACCGGTCTGTACGACACGCTGATTGGTGTGATACTGTTTCACGTTGCCTTCCAGCTTGGTTTCTGCACGTTCTTTCTGAGGAACTTCATGGTGACGATACCATCGAGCCTCTTTGATGCCGCAAGGATTGATGGAGCCGGGGCTTTCAGGATCTATTCCAAGATCATAATGCCGCTGGTGAAGCCCGCCGTTGCCGCTCTGAGTATCCTCGAATTCACCTGGATATGGAACGATTATCTCTGGTCCCTGATCTTACTTCAGAGCGACGCGAAGAAAACCGTTACGATAGGCCTGACGACGCTGCAGGGTCAATGGATCAGCAGCTGGAACGTCATAGCCGCTGGTGCCTTACTCGCCGCGACGGTTCCTGTTATAGTTTTTCTGATCTTCCAGCGCTACTTCATTCAGGGTCTCACTTTGGGTAGCATAAAAGGTTGAGGAGGGATTCGATGCAGATCTACGGTGCTGATTACTATCCGGAGCATTGGGACGAGTCCGTCTGGGAACGGCACGTAAAAACGATGAAGGAAATCGGTGTTGAGTGGGTGAGGGTTGGTGAATTCTCCTGGTCGATCGTCGAGCCGGAGGAAGGCCGGTTCGATTTTTCGAAGCTCGAAAAGCCTTTAAAAATCTTGAAGGATGCCGGTATAAAGATCATCGTCGGCACGCCCACCGCCGCACCACCCCTGTGGTTGGTCAAGAAACATCCACACATACTGCCCGTTGACAGGTTCGGAAGACGGAAAGGTGCGGGGAGCAGGAGACATTATTGTCCCGCAAACGAGGTGTACCGTGAGTACTCAAGGAAGATCGTTGAAAAGTACGCTCAGCATCTCTCGACCTATGCAGACATGTGGCAGATTGACAATGAATTCGGCTGTCACGACACGACGCTTTGCTACTGTGAGTCGACACGGAAGGCGTTCATCGAATGGTTGAAAAGAAGATACGTTTCCATAGATGAGCTCAACTATCGCTGGGGCAACAGATTCTGGAGCCAGACCGTCAGCGACTGGGATGAAATTGTCCTGCCCATCAACACACCTGCGTTTGAAAACCCTCACATGATGCTTGATTTCTTCAGGTTTTCGACTGACGTTCACATCGATTACATGAACATGCAGAGTGAGATCATAAGAAAATATTCCGACAAACCGATAACCCATAACTTCATGGTGGACTTTTTCGATCTCGACTACAAAAAGCTTGCTGAGTACATAGATCTTGTGAGCTGGGACAACTACGTTTCGACGAAGGTCTACGATCCCTTCAGGCAGGCTGCCAATCACGATTTGATGAGGTCTTTGAAGAGGAAACCTTTTCTTGTGATGGAGCAGCAACCAGGCAGAGTGAACTGGAAAACGATCAACGAACAGTATCCCGGAGGGTATCTGAAGCTGTGGACCAAACAAGCGCATTTGCATGGCGCGCTCGGTGTGATCGTGTTCAGGTTCGATCAGATCCGATGGGGTGCAGAACAATTCCACGGTGCGTTGTTGGATTACGCGGGGAAAAGGACCGACAGGTGCGAAGAGTTTGCACAGGCCAAACGAGAAACACAGGGAGTCATGGTTCCGGAAAAAGAAGTTGCCATTTACTTCTCCTACGAGAACGCATGGATTCACAGGATAAACCATCTGAACCGCAACTTCAATTACTGGGAATCGATAATGAGCATCTATAGAGCCGTTAGGAGGCTGGGTTACAACGTCGATTTCGTGTTCGAGGATGACGAGGTCGACTCGTACAGGTTGTTGATCGTTCCCTACGCGATGTATCTGCCAGAGAAGTTCATCGAAAAGCTTGAAAGCTTTCAGGCTAACGTCCTGATCACCTGCATGACTTCTATCAAGGATGAATACAACTGGATGAGAGCGGATTTCCCGTACGGTCTGCAGCGACTCCTCGGTCTGGAGATCGTTGATTTTGCGGGCACGGAAAAAGTGGACATGAACGTTTCAGGTTTACAGTTGAGTGGAAACTTCTGGTGTGATAAAATCAAGGTCAAAGATGCAGAGGTGCTGGGGTCCTTCAAAACGGGCCCATTCGCTGAGATGCCATGTGTCACGAGACGAGGCAACAAGTACTACGTTGCGACGGTGGCTGACGAGTTCTTCTACACATTCCTGCTGGGCAGCCTTTTGCCGGCGAAGTTCATTGGCGACGGGGTGGATGCTATTCAGACGCGGGAGGGACTGATTCTTCTGAACGTTCGGGACCATGAGAGTGCGGTCTGGATGTCGAACAAAAAAATCGTTCTGGGAGCTTTCGAGAATCGGGAGGTTTGAGCTTTGGCAAAGAGGTTCATCACGATAAAGGATATAGCTGAGGAAGCGGGAGTTTCTGTGAACACGGTCTCCAGGGCTTTAAACAACAAGCCCGATGTGAGCCCACAGACCAGGAAGAAGGTGCTGGAGATCGCGAGGAAGCTGGGCTACATAAGAAATTCCGATGCGGTTCTTTTCAGAAAGGGTACGACGAAGACCATAGGAGTGGTGTTCGAAGATAGTTCCAACCCTTTCTACGCGGAAGTCTTCAAAGGAATCGAGGTGAGCGCACGAAAGTACGGTTATCAGGTGATTCTGATGAACACGGAGAGGGATTACATAAACGAAATGCAGGCTGTGGACACACTCCTGCAGAAGCGCGTTGATGGTATCATCATCTCTCCAACGCAGTTCGACAGTAAGGATATAGAGAAGCTCGTCAAGCTCAACTTTCCGTTCGTGATACTCGGGGTCCACTTCGAGAACGATGAGCTCGACGAAGTCTACTCGAACGACGTGAAAGGTGGTTATCTTGCGACGAAACATCTGCTTTTGAAAGGTAGAAGGAAGATCCTGATGCTCAACGCTTTCATGTACAAGTCCGTGGCTCGCATGAGGTACGAAGGTTACGTGGAAGCTCTGAGAGAGTTCGGCCTGCAGCCTTATGCCATGGTTGAGATTGAAGAAGGCTACGAGTCCGCTTTCAACAAGATCATGGAATTGAGAGACATTGACTTTGATGGTTTGTTCTGTTTCAACGACGTTTTTGCGATCGCCGCGTTGAAGGCGCTGAGGTTGCTCGGAAAGAAAGTGCCGGAGGACGTAGCGGTGGTTGGTTACGACGACATTTCGTACGCGGAGTTCGTTCAGCCCTCCCTCACAACCGTCAGAATCGACAAGTACCAGGAGGGAATCGTGGCCTTCGAGATGCTCTACGAAAGGCTGATGAACCTTCGAACGAGTCCAAAACGAGTGCTCCTCGACGTCAATCTGATCGTGAGGGAGAGTGCATGAACATTGTCCTCATCGCGGAGGCCTCAACGAAAATTCAGCGTGTCTTCAAAATCTGGGGAGTTTCGTTCCTGGTCGGTGAAAACGTCCTGTTTGACACGTTCTCCAGTGCTCGAATCCTGTTGAGGAATATGAAAAGGTTGCGCGTCAATCCATCGAAAATTGAGCACGTCGTTCTATCGCATGAACACTGGGATCACACCGGCGGACTTGAAGACCTTCTGAAAACGAATCCGAACATCAAGGTCTACATCTGCGAAGGGTTCAGTCGGAGGTTCGAAAGCGATCTCAAGGACAGGTTTCCTGTTGAAATTATCAGAATCAGAGATCCACTGCAAGTGGCACCGGGTATTCACTCTTCTGGCCAGATCGAGGGAAAGTACAGCGGCAGTACGATCTTCGAACAATGTTTGGTTGTAGACCATGGAGAGTTCGTAGATGTGCTGGTTGGATGCTGCCATCCGGGTGCCGTCAACATGATGCGCACCGTGATGGAGCGCTTTGGAAAGCCGATCGGTCTTCTGGCTGGAGGGTTTCATCTGCTGGACAAAGAAGCCTCGGAAATATCGCAGATCGCTGATGAGATAGAAGGACTGAACGTTAAGAGGATCATGCCGTGCCATTGCACGGGCCGAGAGGCCGTTGAGATTTTCCGAAAGAGATTCCAAGACAGATTCATTCCCGCAAGGGTGGGCATCGAGTTGTGAGGGGTGTCAAACGTGTTGTTCGTTCTTATTCTGTTGTTCTTTGCGGGCTTTCTCACTGGGCGCTTTTTAAGAACTGACTGGATTAGAAAGTACAGAGTTTTGATATTCCTGACTTTCCTGCTCCTCTTTGCGCTCGGCGTCGAGATCGGCTCGAACAACGATGTCGTCTCGAAGCTTGAGAGCATTCTCCTTTCATCTTTCGCGGTGTCGAGTTTCGCTGTCCTGGGGAGCTTCATCTTTGCAATCATCTTCGAGAGGGTGTCGAAGAAGTGATGGTGCTCCTGCTTTTGAGCTCTGTTGTGGCTGGCGTACTTGCGGGCCGATGGACCGGCTTGAGACTTCCTGATTGGTCTGTCAACGCGGTTCTCTACGTCATAGTTTTTCTGGTTGGCGTGGATCTGAGTAAAGAAAAGGTTCGATTCGACGTGATCAAGAAAGTTCTGCTCAGCGTCGTGGCAACCGTGCTTGGAACCTACGCAGGGGCGTTGGCACTGTCTTTCTTTTCTCCTATGAAACGTTTTGAAGTTCTCGCCGTCGCCTCCGGATTCGGTTGGTACAGTTTGTCTGCGATCATCATTTCTAACCTTCACAGTGCCCAGCTGGGTGCCATTGCATTCTTTTCAAACGTCATGAGAGAACTGTTCGCCATCGTGCTGACACCGGTCCTCTCGAAATATTCCAGAGCGGCGGTTGTATCAATTGCAGGAGCAACTTCGATGGACACGCTGCTCGGACCCATCTCGCATTACACGGACAGGGAAACATCACTCCTGGCGTTCGCACATGGTTTCATTGTGACGATGCTCGTGCCGATCCTTGTGAACCTGTTTCTCGCCTTTCGGTGATTCGCCTGGGTGATTCGTTCGAACTCCTCTTGTGGCATTCCTATAGGAGGACAAAATGTCTTCAGGAGGTCTTCTCACCTGAAAGGTGCGATAAGATTGTTTCAGTTCCCAACCTCCTGGAATGTTCTTGACGTCGCTTGCAACTGTACCAATAGCCATGCTCATGCTGATCTCGATAGCCACGCCGGAAAGCTGATTTCCTTCAAACAGCTGGAGGAAATCAACGACAGTTCTCAGGTCAGGTGAAAGGTATCGAAGGCTCGGCCTGGCTTAGCAACCGCACTAAAAAGAAAAGATCATCCTTACAGTATGAAGCGGCCGTTACGAAAGCCCGCCGTGAAAGTGTACTCTTTCAAGGGTGGAATGAAAGGCAGCTTTTTCGTTAGATATATTGCAGTTTTTCTAATGATGGTAATGTACAACAGAAGGGAAAGTAAATTGTGAGCAAAGCCGATTCCTTGCAGATAGAGTTATTAAGTGCGAATGTGGTTGGAACTGCGATAGGGATGTTAATGTT
>LDZQ01000001.1_pt1 | contig 52806 bp, 58 predicted proteins | sample 615361 | NCBI WGS metagenome assembly LDZQ01 (sample SAMN03408297, study PRJNA278302) | terrestrial metagenome | isolation source: oil reservoir sample I2 | place: USA: Alaska, North Slope, Ivishak formation | collected 2013 | reverse complement strand
AACAAGGATTGAAACAATAATTATTTTAAATAAGTATTAAGGTTATTTAAACCGTTGCATTCACTGTCCAAAAAAACAAGGATTGAAACAAGTGGAGAAGAAGGGTTAATCTAATGCACACACCAAAACCCTAAAATACATACACACACAGATACGCCCCCATGGCAACAAAGACCATCAGCCTCTCAGAGGATGCCTACGAGATTCTGAAGGCTAAAAAGAGAGAGGGTGAAAGCTTTTCAGACGTCATCAGGCGAGAGCTGGGCGGAAAGAGGAGCACCAAGGCAAGGGAGGTTATAGACTTAGTGCTGAGCTATCCCTTGGAAGTTAGAGAGAGCCTTGCAGAGAGTGTGGAGGAGGGAAGAAGGCTCAGAGAAAACGCAAGACCGAGGACTGATGGCAATGGCGTGCTTTGATACCACCTTCCTCATCGACCTCTCAAGGTTGAAAAAGCAGCATTCTGACTTTTTTGATACGTTGATGGATGAGCACACACTAAAGACCAGTGCCATCTCTGTGGCTGAACTCCTGTGGGGTGCATACAACAAGGGTAGCGCTGAAGAGATTGAGTTTACAAAGAGCCTCCTAAGCAAGTTTGAGATTCTCCCCTTTGATGCCAGAGCAGCGGACATCTATGCCAGCATCTCCACGTCTCTAAGGCAGAAGGGCATCTCACTCAAGGCTTTTGATGAGCTGATTGCTGCCACAGCCATACGCTTCAATGAGCCGCTCATCACCCGTGATAGGGAATTTAAGAGGGTGCCAGGGCTTGAGGTGATAGAGTATGAGCTAAAATGAGCTGTTGATTCTGTTCTGTTAATCTTCTCAAAAATGAGAAAGGATAAATAGCTCTGACACCCATTAACCCTCATGTGCTGGGGGACGAGATAGTTTGAAAGGACTGCGAACAGCCTACAGCAGCACAAGCACCAGCAGTATGCACACCACCTTCGCACCCATGCTGCACGCATAGTTCACTGCAGTGAGCTTCAGCCCAAGCCTTCCAAAAAGAGATACGTTGAATGGCATTGAGTATCGGATGTTGATCATCGTGATTACCACCATGCTCCCGAAAAGAAGCGTCAGGATTGCCTGCCTGTCCGTGATGACACCGCCCGAGAGCAGCGAGGCAACAACGCCGTAGCCAGCAGAAAAGTGCAGGAACTGGGCGACCACTGCCGCCACACACTCTCCTGGAAGCTGCAGTGCCGACATCACCGGAGAGAACAGAATCCCCACCCGGTCCATGGCGCCAACCACATCGAGCGCTCTCACGAGCACGAGGGTGATGATGAGGATGGGAAGCACAGACCTCAGCACGGGGAGTGACCTCCTGATTCCCAGGGCCACCACCTTATGGGGGTCGGAGACGGGCTCTGATAAAGGGAGTGGGCAATCAAAAGCTATACCATGTGTGGCTTTCTGGGTGAGGCACACCCTCGCATAAAACAGTGCTCCGAGGCTCTGAAGGAGGGCGGCAAACAGGTTGAGCGCGATGTATATTGCCCCAACGGGGCCCAGCAGAACGATGGCAACTGGTGCCTGCACACGAAGGAAGGACTCACCAGCCACCACGGGAAAGGTGCTCATCACCACACTGCATATCACCTGCCCGTCTGTGAGCCTGCCATTCCTGTACAGGGCAGAGAGTGCGGACTTTCCAGCCGTCGAGCTGATGGTCGTGGTGATGATGGCGAGCACCGCCTCCGCGGGCAGCCGAGACGCCCTGCACAGTGGGGCGGTGATGAACGTAAGACGGGAGAGCACGTTGGTCGCCAGGAGTACGTTGGCGAGCACGACCCCGGCCACCACGAGCAGAATCGTCCTTACAAGAAACAGCACATAGTCCATGCTACTTCCACGCTATGTCTCTCACCTTCTCCTTCCATGCGCCCACGTCGTCCCTGGTGAGGATGGTGATGTTCCCTCCCTGATAGTCTCCCCCGGGCCCCAGCCTTTCTTCCATTATGCCCTCCATGGATAGGTAAAGCTCTCTCAACCGCTCCAGCGTGTCCTCATCTGCACTCCACAGTCCCCTCTCTGCGGCCTCTATCAGCCTTCTCTCCATCTCCTCGAGGGCGAAGGGGTTGGTCTGTTCGAACCACTCCCTCATGGGCTCGGATGCCACGAACGTTTTGAATATCTCGTCGTACACCCACTTCTCCACGATGCCAGCGGTGGCGCTCCATCCATACACGTGCGTTATTCGCTTGGAGATGTCCTGTGCTCCCTTGTATCCATGCCTCTTCATCGACTCTATCCACGCGGGGTTGAGCAGCCTCGTCCTGACCACCCGCTCAAGCTCCTCCTTCATGGTGCGAACCCTTGGCTGATTGGGGTCTCTCGTGTCCCCGAACATGGGAACTGCGCTCTTGCCAGATACCCGCTTGGCTGCGGCAGTGAAGCCTCCGGCGTACGAGAAGTTGCAGCAGCAGTCGAGGATGTCGAACTCGTCGGACTCCTTCTTGAGATATGTGACGTCCACGCTCTTCAGCAGAGATGCGAGCTGTGCGTGGCTCGGCTTGCCCTGTGCCTCTTTCCCGTAGGCGTATCCGCTCCAGTCTATGAACACCTCCCCAAGCTCCTCCTCCTTTCTCCATGCGGAGGAGTACACTGCATAGTTCACCCCAGCGCCGTATGCACCAGCCTTGGTGCCAAACACCCTGCAGGAGGCGTCCTCCATCGGGCACCCCTCCTCCACGAGGGAGAGGGTGTGCTTTCTCACGTAGTTCCTCTCCGGGTCCTCATCGAGCATTGCCACCCTGCGAGCGGCCTCGTCCAGCAGCTCCACGATGTGCCTGCACGAGTCCCTCAGGATGCCACTGATTCTCACGGTGCAGTCCACTCTCGGTCTTTTTAGCTCTTCGAGGGGTATCACCTCGATGCCCTTCACCTTTCCGTTTGCATCCCACACCGGCATGCACCCCATCGTGTAGAGGATCTGGCACACCTCCTCACCGTCTGCCCTGTACACGTCCGTGCTCCAGAGCACGAACCCCACGTTCTCCGGATACCTTCCGTGCTCCTCCATATAGCGCTGTATGAGCCTCTCTGCGAGCGATTTTCCCACGAGCCATGCGGCCCTCGTGGGAACCCTCGTCACGTCCACCCCGTAGAGGTTTCTCCCGGTCGGAAGCACATCAAAGCACCCCCTCGTGAGCGAGCCCGCAAGACCGGGCTCTATGTACCTTCCAGAGAGCCCATCCAGAATGCCGCTCACCTCCCTCTCGGTGCTCTCCTCGATACGGAGGCCAAGGAAGCTGGCGAACTCGAGCACGCCCTTTACATCCGAGCCCTCTGCTATTCTCTCTGCTGGCTCTCCACCGAGAACCCTCTCAATGGCATCGAGCGCCCTCGATTCTGCGTCTCCTGCATCGCCGCCTCCGCCTGCAACGCACCGGTGGATGGAGGGGACGGAGGTATCGTATCTCAGCATCGAGCATATCATGTGTGCCATCTGCTCTCCTGTGAGGGGTTCACCAATCACGTGCAACCCCTCCCTCACCTGTGTCTCCTCCATGAGGGTGAGCACATCGTGGAGGTGCTCTATCAGCCCCTCCTCTCTGTACAGCCCGAGCCGCTTTGCGATCTCCACTATCTGATGGTGGAGCGTGTGTGCCCTTGCCCCCTCCCGCAGCTCCGTCGCCCTCTTATATTCCGTGAGAAGCTGCTCGAGCTTTTCGTAGTCGTCGTACAGCTCACATTTTGCGAGGACGGGGGGGAGGTGGTCGATGGTGGTGGAGTATCCCCTTCTCTTTGCGATTGTGCCCTCCATGGGGTTTATCGCCGTGTATATGTAGAGGTTGGGAAGGGTGCCGATTGCGATCTGTGGATAGCACTCAGGGGAGAGCCCAACGCCCTTGCCCGGCAGAAACTCGAGAGAGCCGTGTGTTCCGACGTGAATCACGGCATCTGCTCCAAATTCCCTCTCCAGCCACCGATAAAATGCGAGGTACTGGTGTGGTGGAGGGCACGATGGGTCGTGCAGTATCTTGCACACACTTCCGTCGCACCTCGCCCCCATACAGCCCCTCTTTGGCTGAACGCACACCACCACATTGCCAAACCTCAACCCGGGAATCACGATTTTGTCATCGTGCAGGCACAGCCCCTCCCTCCTCACGGGGTCGCCCCACACATCGAGCATCTCCTGCTGCACCTTGTGGGGCAGTTCCTTGAACCATCTCTCGTACGTCCTCATGTCCAGAAGCGCAACTGCTCCCCCACCCCTCACGATTTCCGAGGCAGTTGTCCATCTGAACTCCGACACTGCCCTCCTCTGCATTATCATCTGGGCGAGAGCCTCTCCGTTCTCTGGTACACCCTCCACACAGTATCCCTCTCGCTTCATCCTGTGGAGAACGTTGACCACGCTCTGAAAGCTGTCGAGACCGGCGGCAGCACCCACAGTTGCCTCCGCCCCCTTGCAGGGCGCGTTGTGGAGAACGATTGCGATTTTCTTCTCTGAATTGGGCTTTCTTGCGAGCTCGACCCATTTCTCGCACCGTGCTGCCAGGTATTCCACTTGCTCTCGAACTGGTGTGTGTTTATTGTACACTCCACCCGTGGCGCTGCTCTGTGGGCGCACGCCCGCAATGAATACTGGCTCGATGGTTCCACTCACCTCTGGAAGGGCGACCGACACCGTGATACTCATCGGCTCGATGCCATCTCCCTTTCTCCACTCCTCTTCGGTGAGGGCATACGACCTTATGGCCTGAAGCACGGGAAACTGGGTGGAAGGCTTGCTGTCAAAGAGGAAGTAGGACTGGCAGTTGATGAGCACGTCCACATCAGCGAAGTATTGTTCGATGATGCTTGTGGAGGAGGCATCCATCATGCTGGCCCCTATGAAGCCGTAGGAGTAGACGGCAACCACTCCCAGGCCCCTTCTCTCCAGCGCCTCTATAAGGGCATCGTACACCTCGGTGTCGCCGTCGAGGTATGCACTTCGATAGAACAGAACGCCCACCTTACCTTTCTCACCCGTGGAGCGATGATATACGCCGTCCCATGGCATTTCCGTTGGGGGTGGCACCTCTATATCGAGCGCCCCCACGTGGGAGACGATGAATAGCAGCAGGTTCTTGATGTTCTCGTAGCCACCGTACAGGTAGTATTCCCTTGCCCTTTCCACGAACCCTCTCTCCACGTTGGAGAGGTCTGCCTCCTGGTCAATGGAGAACACGGGCACCTTTAGCCCTCTGACGAGGGACTCGATCAGCTCATAGTTTTTGTGTCTTGGCGAGACGTACAGGAACACGGCATCTGCGTTCTTGAGGTGGTGGGCAACATCGTCCGGCTGGGTGTCGGGGAGATAGCTCGCCCACACGGTGAGGTCGATACCGTTCGACCTGATCTCCTCCAGCGCCCTTTCAACGACACTGATGACCGTTCCGTTGTAGCCCACGAGAAACGCGACCTTCATCTCTCGAGCCCCCACGTGTCCACGTACTTAGAGACGATTTCGTACAGGGCATCTGCAGAGAGGTCATCCAGCCGGTAGTACTGCCCTCCCGAGTGCTCGGCTATGTCCATGCAGTATCCGAGCCCAAAGGAGCCGCACTCGGTATCTATCACGAGCGTGTGGATCCCCGTCTCGCAGAGGTGCTCAGCGAGGGCGGCTATCTCCTCCCTTGTGTTTCCACCCATGGACACGTTTGCCCTCCCGTCCGAGATCAGCACGAGCAGGGGAACTGCATCCCTGTCTTTGCGCCGGACAGCCTCGAGTACCCTCACGCCGGTCTCGAGTCCAGATGCGAGAGGAGTCTTTCCACCCGTCGGAAGCTCCTTCAGGCAGCTCAGCGCGAGCTCTACGCTGGACGTCATGGGGAGCAGCACCTCTGCCCCATTTCCTCTGAATGCCACCATAGCTACCCTGTCCCTTCTGACGTACGCGTCCGTGAGCATGGAGAGCACCGCTCCTTTCACGCTCTCCATTCTCCTCATCGCACCCATGGAACCAGAAGCGTCCACCACAAAGCAACACGCCACGGACGTGTTCTTCCTCCTTATCTTCCGTCTGATGTCCTCCTCTTTTATCACGATGGCAAGGCTGGAGCCGTGCCTCGACCTCTGATGAACCGCCGCTTCCCGGATGGTGGCGTCGAGGGCAACGTCCCTCCACCCCTTCGAGACCTCGTAGCCCGCGTACCTTCCTCTCTTCTCTGAGAGGGTCTGCGTGCTTCTTCCCGCCCTCTCCCTGCGCACTCCATCCCTCTTCCTCTCTATGTGCACGCGTTTCGTCTGCGCCCTCTCTCCCACGTCGAACACCACCTCGCCCGTGCCCTCACCTCCTGCGGTGCCATCCCTCTGCTCTGGGGAGTGGTCGGAAGGGGGATGCTCCTCCTGGTGCTCCTCTCTTTGGTGCTCTCCTTCACTCATCTTTGAGAGCGCATCCTCTATCTTCTCCTCTCCGAGGCTGGGGGGCTCGAATGGCTTCCTCCGCATCCTGTGGGGCAGTGCGAGGGACATTGCCTCCTTTACGTCCTCATACTCCACCTCGCGCCTCCCATCGAGGGCTGCAATTGCCTTTGCACACCTCATCACGGTTATCTCAGCCCGGTGGGAGACTATGCCGAGCTCCACACATACACTGGCCACCAGTCCCACGAGCTCGTCCGAGATCGTGACCCCTGGGAGAAGCTGGCGACCCCTCACGATTTTTTCTCTGATTTCCTCCTGCTTTCCCCTGAATTTTCTCGAGAACGTTTCTGGGTCGTTCTCGAACTCTTCCACCACCCGCACAATCTCTGCCCTCGTGTTTACATCGTCAATGCCCGATACCTCCACCTGCAGCCCAAACCTGTCCAGAAGCTGTGGTCTGAGCTCCCCCTCTTCCGGGTTCATCGTTCCAACGAGAATAAAGCGGGAGGGATGGGAGACCGAGATGCCCTCGCGCTCCACGATGTTCACCCCCATGGCTGCCGCATCCAGCAGCACATCTGCCACGTGGTCGTCCAGGAGGTTCACTTCATCCACGTAGAGTATGTTTCTGTTCGCCTCCGCGAGAATTCCGGGTTCGAGAGCCCTGATGCCCTCTTTAATTGCTCGTTCGATGTTCAGCGTGCCCACCACTCTGTCCTCAGTGGCACCGAGCGGAAGACTCACGACCCTCATCCTCCTCCGAACGCTCTCCAGCACCTCCCCCCTCTCCACCTTCGAGTGACACACATCACACATGAGCGAGGGATCGTGCGGGTCGCACCCAAAGGGACAGCCCTTCACGACCTCTATCTCTGGCAGGAGCTCGGCGAGGGCTCGCACAGCCGTCGACTTTGCAGTCCCCTTTTCCCCTCTTATGAGCACCCCACCGATCGAGGGGTTTACAGCGTTCAGCACCAGCGCCCGCTTCATCCTTTCCTGCCCTACGATTGCCGTGAAGGGCAGGATATTTCTTGGAGGCATGGGAGGGAATGCGAAGCCTGCGGTTATAAATGTTATCATCTCAATATTAAATAGCACTTGTTGCTACGAATACCAAAAACTTTATTACAAGTGAAAGAGAAACTTGCAGAGAGGGCGGTATAATACCAGAGAACTTCCTTGACCTACATATTGTAGATTTCTGCCAATTGAATTGTGGACATTGCTATCTGAAGAAGGGAGACAGTGTTATGCCCCTTGACATGATAAAAAATATATGTATCGATTTTCTCAAAACAAGATTGCCTTTGCATAGGACTGAAATAGTTCTTAGTGGGGGAGACCCATTACTACATCCAAACTTTGCAGAAATCTGTGAACTTGTGAGGAAGTTAAATGGCAATATTAGATTAAGCACCAACGGAATTTTGATTCCAAAGTATATTCATGTTTTCAGAAAACAGGATGGTGTTCAGGTCAGTGTTGATGGAAACGAAGAAGTCCACGATTATATTCGTGGAGAAGGAAGCTATCAAAAAACAGTCAAAGCTTTGCATTTGCTGGATGAAAATGGAATAAATCACAGCATTGGATTCACTTTAAATAGACTAAATTTAGAATGCATTGACCACATTATAGATTTGTGCATTGAGACTGGATGTCGAATGCTTAACCTGAATTTATACCAGCCAATACGCAATAGTCTTAAGCTTGAACCTGTCACCTTCAAAAAATGGCTGAAAGTTAGGGAATATGCAATAAAAAAGGCTGAAAAAGAAGGAATATACATTCCAAAGCTTTGTATAGAGAGAGGTTGTATTGCCGGAGTTTTGGGATTATCTGTATTACCAAGTCAGACGATTAAATTTGAAATACAGAAGGAACTACTGAATATGGAAAATAATTGGGATGCATATTGGATAATCCATACTTGGATGCCTACTATCAATAGCCCCCCTTCACCAGAGGGAATGACAGGGACTGAGAGGGAGGAATATGGTATAGAAGAAATTCCAGCAAATAAGATAAAAGAGCGTGCTGCTGAACTCGGTCTATCACCTGCAAGGGTTAAAGAACTACTGGAATTAGGAGAACCACTATACGTTGCCAATGGAGGTGTAATAATCAAGAAACATCCTATTAGAGTATTCAGAACAGATCTTGCATCCTTTAAAGATGTGAGTCCTGGAATCCGGCGAGCCCTTCGTGAGATAAATAAGAGGGTAAGAAATGAATAGCAAATTTCTAACTCTCATACTTGCTATATTTTTCGTTTCAGTAGTTGTTTGCTTCGTCGAAGAAAAAGAACTGGGACATCCACAGGAAAACACGGTTGAGATCGAGAGCCCAGAAAATCAGTTAAAACACTTGAAAAACATCCAAATGGAAGCTGATATGGTGATTGTGGGGGATGAGAAGGTACGAGAATTGGTTAATGGAAAAGAGCATTTAAAGATGCTTGAGATAATCTACAATGATAGCTATGTAGAGGACTTTTACCGGGTAGGATTTCAGTATACAGAGGTGGAAGGATGCGAAGGATATAAAATTTTGGGGGGCAAAATTTACAAATTCAGTGTAGACTTGAGCAATAAAACGGTGCTGTCGGTTGAAGAAGTGGAAAATCAAACCCTGAAAATTAGGGATGAAAGATTTGGAGAGGGTGCAACCGTACATTCCTTAGTGTCAATGAATACTCCCTCTGGCACCTGGCATTCTCTATCAAATCTGTGGATGTACGACTTTAGTATTGAGGGAAAAGGGGATATAAGAGCCGAATCAGGTTCATCCATAAAGCAAGAGTGTCTTAAGCACAGTATAGTGGTTAGAGAAGTTTACAATAAAGATAACTTCGGGTTTATGATCTTTCTCGGCCCTGAAAGCAGGAAGGTGTGGTGTAATGCCGAGCAACCGCGCTTCGAGTGTAGGAATGGTAGAGAGTCAATAGAGTGTGAGATCGTATATCAGGAAAAAAGAGTGTGGGATAGAGTCAAACCAAGTAACCTACCATCGCGCGTTGGCTTTTCTTACCCTTGGTTAGTATATGTGAAGCCGAACCAAACCATCGCATTTGATTTGACCGTGAAACTTTACGGTGTTGAAAATGGAAACACGCATGAAGTAACCCACGACTGGCGTGTCATTCTCACTTCTCCTCCATCTCCCTCCCAAATGTCATCGGCTGAGATGAAGGAGTATGGCATAGAGAAAACATACAATTGTAATTACTATGCTCATAACCCAATTATAATCGTTAAAAAAGGTGGTGAGGTGATCTAACCATGGGCTGGGGAGACTGGGGAGACTGGAGTGATGTGCCACAGACTGAACATAGCGCCACAGGGAAGGTGGAATTTGTTTATCACCCATCCGCTCCTGAATTCAGCAGGTTAGAAGTAATATCTTTAGATCCGGATAACCTTACCATCAAGACCATCGACGACGAAACCTGGAACATCATCGGGAAATTCAAAATCGACCTCACAAGGGGGCATCCCACGGAGAGTGAAGAAATAACCTTCAAAATATGGTTTATAGCAGGAAATAGTACCTCTCAAACAGAACCTGAATCTGCAAGCATCCTGGAAGCAAGAATATCAAATGTGAATCCCTCAATCAGTGGTCTGCTTGAAATAAGCGAGAGAAAAATCATATATCCATATACGCTGCGCGATCTTCTTTTCCAGTATGATCCAGAATATACTCTAATGAGGACGGGGATTTGGCCACTCTCGAGCGGAACCGTATTCAGGCTCAGGATACCCATATGGTGGTATAAATGCTACCCTGTTACAGAGATAGAATTCGTATTACACTTTGAGGCGACTGTTACGTACAGTTATTCACAGACCAATGCTTTTTCCAGGGTTTGGGCATACTCGACGGGGGAGGAAATCGTTCAATTAGCCCTGCTTCTCCAGCACCAGTCGAATCTCCTGTACGACATGGTCACGGCAAGCAACTGGTGGGACATTGTTGGCGTGGTTCTTGACTTGAAGGATGTTGTGGGGGACGCTGTGGAGAGTGGGTCAGGGTATGGCGATGTGTACTTGCAGAGAGAGCCTGTAGGATAGAGGGGGGTAAGATGAGGCAAAAAGTGCTTGTATTGGCCATAGCTTTCTTGATTATGTCGATACCTCTGATAGGGATGGCTTCTGGTACGACTGAGAATATCACCCAGCTCACACACCAGGGGGTCAATTACTATCCTGCATGGAGTCCAGACGGAAAAAGGATTGCTTTCGTATCCTCATCTTCTGATCGCGACAGTATTTGGGTGATGGATGATGACGGCAGTAACAAAAGCCGACTTTTTACCGCTAATAAAGGAGAGATGATCAGCGACATATGTTGGAGCCCGGATGGTGGAAAGATCGCTTTTACACGTTGGTCCGATGGTAATACAGATGTATGGGTGATAAACAGCGATGGTAGTAACGCTGTTCGACTAACCAATACTCCTGCAATGGAGTTCTTTTCTTCCTGGAGCCCGGATGGAAGAAGGATTGTTTTCAGGTCGTATCTACGACGTGATCACACCACAACGATATGGGTGATTAATAGTGATGGGGGCAATAAGCTTCAACTTGCTACCAGCCCCGGGCATGTAAGAGGGGTAGCATGGAGTCCTTCCGGAGACAGAATCGCTTTTGTTTCTGAATGCTCCGGAAATAAAGACATCTGGGTAATGAACCCTGATGGAAGCAATAAAACTAGGCTGACCACATATGAAGGGGATGATATAAATCCTCGCTGGCAGCCTGGTGGAGATAAAATAGCCTTTCTTTCGAATCGTTCTGGTAACTTTGATGTGTGGATAATGAACTCAGACGGGTCTGGAAAGACGCAGTTAACGTCTACTGAGGGAAATGAGCGGGACATCTCATGGTCCCCGGATGGTAGAAAGATGGCGTTTGTAGCGGCAAGCGCTCTTAACATCTCGGATGTTTCAACCTACATCAACTTTTCATCCTCACTCTGCGTGATGAACGTCGATGGAAGCGGTAAGAGAGGACTGTGTTCTGGTAAAGGTTTTTGGAGCTTTTCTCCAGAGTGGTCTCCCGATGGAAGAAAAATAGCTTTCCATTCCCTTCTCAAAGGAGAGAATTCCCATATCTGGATGGTGAACAGTGATGGAACAGAACAATTAGAGATTACTGATGGTAAAGCAAGCGATATAACTCCACGCTGGTCCCCGGATGGGAGAGAAATAGTCTTCGTCTCGGATAGGTCTGGCAACCTTGATATTTGGGTGATAACCCTTGAGGAGGGTGTAGCTACCACACCAACTCCAGCATCCATTCTAGGTGCAGCAGGAGAGGTTCCAGGATTTGATGGGATAATTGCAGTTTTGGTATTGCTTATTATGTGTGCTGTGAGGTTGAAGATGAAGAGGTGTTGAACTATTATTGGTTACGGGTCGAAATATAAAAAGATACTTCACGCTTGCTTGCTGGATTGCTTTGAATTATTATTGACGATCTCTAAATCCACCCTCCTGAAGTCATCGTCAAAGGTTGCCACTTTGGTTATGCCGTGGTGCCTGCAGGTGGCTGCGATGAGGGCATCGTTTGGCAATAAGTGATATTCTCTGACGATTCGTAGAAGTTCCTTTAAATCATTTGGAGTGAGAATAATCTCAATTCCGTATTCACTTAAAAATGATTCCAAGCTGTTAAGAAAACTATCTGCTTCCTTACTAATGCCTTCTTTTGAGATTATTTCCCTTAATTTGAAGCCTCTTACTCCGTAAATCAAAGATAGCCCAACATAAATTATCTCTTCAACAACATTAATTGCTAAAACAGGATCCTCTGTTCTTTCAAGCAATAGTTTTGCCTCTTCTGTCTTTTCCGATTGTATTAAAAAAGAGATCACAACGTTTGCATCTATCAATACTGCCATGCTTCATCTTCCAATTCCAATATCTCTCTCAATTTCACACTTCTATTGAGCTTTATAGATCCTGCATATTTCTCCAAAATTCCTCTTCTATCCTCTATCTTTATCTTTATCCTCTCTCCTTCCCTCAGCTCCACCGGCTCCAATGGTTTGAACACTCCATCCTCATACACCACCTCGATCGTCTTTGGCATCTTAGGCACCTTCCTGTTGATGTGGGTTTCGAGATATAAAAAGGTACTTCAATGTATTTCTTGTCGTATTTTATTCTGTAGAAATAGCACTTGTTGCTACGAATACCAAAAACTTTATTACATACAATCACAATGACTACCGTTCGTGATGGAAGATGAGACGGCTCATGCTGATACTGATTGCGCTCCTTGTGATGCTACCATCCATGGCATCGGCAGCGGACGTTGTAAGGGACACTCCTGCAGTGGTTTCTCCTGGTGCCGAGTTCAACGTTACGTTGACGATTTCAGGCATACAGGTCGGAGGTGTGGTGGAGACACTGCCTGCTGGCTTTACCTTTGTGAGCACTGATTATCCATGGTACAACATCTCTGGGCAAAAGGTGGCATTTGCCATAGTCAACAGCACGAGGATAGTGTACACTGTGAAGGCGCCATCTGGCGGCAGTGGGGCATTCACGGGCCTCTATGAAGAACTGCTGGACGAGTCCAATGGAAGCATAGCATCCACAACGGTTACTGTTAAAACCTCTTCTTCTGGCTCTGAAGCTGTGGAGAGCTCGGTCGTGCCCACCATCTCTGTGCCAGTGCCCAGCATTGGAGCAGGGGAAAGGAAGAGCATAAGCCTGCCCTCAGAGGCACGAGGCGATCACGTATGCTTCACCTCGCTCGACATAGCTGCTAGGGACGAGGTGCATCCAGAGGTGATGAAGGTAGAGGTATACGACGTGGCTCCTGCTGGAGTGGAAGCTCCGCGATACCAGAAGGTGCTCGGTTATCTCCGCATCACCACGGGCTTGGAGGATGCGGTTGAAAGCGTTCACATTCACTTCAAGGTGAAGACCTCCTCCATTCAGCATCCGGAGAACGTTGTTCTGCTGAGGTGGGATGGGGCGTGGACACCACTCGATACATCGTATGTGGGGGAGGAGAATGGATACTATGTGTTTGAGGCCAAATCTCCCGGTCTTTCGCTCTACGCGGTGGCGGAGACCGCGGGTAGTTCGGTAGAGTCTTCCAGAACCTCCACGGAATCCGTTTCCTCCAATGCGACGGCCACTACATCCGGGGAGACCGCCGGAGCTGGAGCGGAAAAGACGCCTGGCTTTGGTGCCCTTCTTGCGGTGCTCTGCATAACGGGTATAGCCCTGAGCCATCGGAGGAGGTGAGGCAGGATGAGGAGCGTTCTCTTCGTGCTCGTTCTCGTGCTCTGTCTGTCCATGCCAGCATATGCGCTCGAAATCCCTGGAGACCTCAACCACGATAAGGTGGTATCACAGGATGAGCTCGTGAGCGACATTCTGGCGTATCTCAGTGCCGCATACCTTGGAGGCGACGTGCAGCACCTCAACCTCACGCAGCTCAGAGAGGCGGCTCACATCCACATGTACTATCCGAGAACGATCGTGGACTCTGCCAACAGGACGGTGACCATATACAGGCCGATAAAGAGAGCGGTCGTGTTCAACAGCGAGACCGTGGAGACCTTGCGCTCGCTCCACGCAGATGACAGGATAGTGGGTGTGGGCAAGTACACAATTCAGAACACGCTGCTCTTTTCGGAGTTCACACACCTTCCAAACGTTGGCTCCGTGTGGTCTCCAAACTATGAGCAGGTGCTGGCGTGCCACCCAGATACGGTGTTTCTCTATGGCACCATCTCGGTTTCAAAGTGCGATGCGATACAGAACAAGCTGATCGAGCTCGACCCGGACATCACGGTGATTCGCATGGACTGCTACATGCCGGGAAGCTACGTGGATGAGGTAAGAAAGCTGGGATACCTCCTCGAAAAGGAGGACGAGGCGAGCAGGCTCATCGAATTCTATCAGGCCGCTCTAAACCCAATATATGAAGGGGTGAGGGACATTCCCGAGGAGAACAGGACAAAAGTGTACATCGAGTGCTGGCGAAGCTACCATACGGCTGGGAACGGCAGTGGATGGGACGAGAAGGTCGAGCTTGCGGGCGGCAACAACATATTCCACGATCTCTCTGACTATCCGGATGTGGATGCAGAGTCCGTGGCACTTCGGGATCCACAGGTGATAATCAGAATCGCAAAGACTGAGGGAGGTTATGATGCACACGACTCGAGCGAGCTTCGAGCCCTGAGGGACGAGATATTGAGGCGTCCCGAATTGGGGAACGTTAGTGCCGTGAAGAACGGAAAGATTTACGTGATAAGCAACGACATCTTCGGGGGCGTGAGGCACTTTATAGGCATGCAGTACGTTGCGAAGTGGCTGTATCCCGACCGCTTTGGTGATTTAGACCCGCAGGCTGTGCATCGCCAGTATCTAACAGAGTTTCAGGGACTGAACGCCACTCTGGCTGACAACGGCGTGTTTGTGAGTCCGGAGGTGTGAGGAATGAAGAAACTATTCTGTATACTGGTAGTACTCCTTGCATGCCCATTGGCAGTTATGCCAGCTGCAGCACAGCAATGTGGAATACCAGCAGATGCCAATTCTGATGGTAATCTAACACAGGAAGAGCTTGCAAGTGCAATCGTTTCGTATATGCTTGGTGGTGGAGACCTCAAGCTGGAAGACTTAAGGGATGCTGCATTTATCTATGCATACTGGACGCCAGAGACAGCAGGCAATTTTACTTTAACGGTCTTCGGCAATGCAAATGGAGATGATACCATTGACGTACGAGACCTGATATACATAAGGGAGGTAATATCGGGCAAGAAACCATGGACGGAATTAGCAGATGCGAATTATGATGGAGAAATAAATAGACTGGATGTGGCGCAGACGAAGCTGATCTACCTCGCCAAGGTAGCCTATCCTGAGAAGTTTAAGGATATTGACCCGGTGGAGATACATAGAGAGTATTTCGAAAATTGGCTTCGCGTGGATTATCAGGGGATTTTCCTTTATCCGCATACTTGGAAGTAAACAAGGGTGATTGGTGTGAGAGAAAAGATGGACTTTGAGGGGATATTGAGGAGAGCAAAAAAGGAAGAGATAACAAGAGAGGAGGCTTTGTACCTCTTCCAAAAGACCCAGTCATGGGACAGGGCTCTACAGCTATTTGAAACAGCCAGTAAAGTCAGAGACGAGGAGGCTGGAGGGGTATGCAAGCTGATGGGCTTTATATGCTGTATTACGCACTGTACCGTAGACCCTGTATGTAAGTACTGCTTCAGATGGGCTTCAGAAAAGTCCTTCGCGCCTGAAGCAGTTTTGAACTCCGAAGAGCTGGCCAGTGCAGTATCTGCGATAGAGGAAAGAGGTATCAAGCGGGTTGAGCTTGGTGGAGGGACTCTCCAGGGAGAGGAGGGAAGAGCTACAACCCTCAGTGCTGTTGAGGTTGCAAGAAAGGCGAGCAACTTGGAGCTTTGGATAAACAATGGCCCATCATTCAGAGAGGACGATGTTTTCAAGTTTAAGGAATTAGGTGTTAAAGGAATCGCCTGCAACTTTGAAACGATCAATGAAAATGTATTCAGAGACCTCAGACCGGGTGACAGCTTCGAACATCGGAAAAAGATTGTAGAAGCAACGGAAAAGGCCGAACTTGGAATTGATAACACCCTGATGATAGGCTTAGGCGAGCAATGGGATCAGAACCATCCATATTCGGATTGGGTGGATTTCCTGTTTTACTTTAAGCGGTTTAATAACTTTGAAATCTTAGAAGCCCATCCATTTCGACCCATAAAAGGATCTCCTACGCAGGATTATCCCCCGGGCTCTTCTTTTGAGGCGGCAAAAGCCAAGGCGATAGGGAGACTGATTTTCAGGGATATTGATATTGCTGGTGCCGACGATACGATTGGGTTAATGGCAGGTGCCAATCTGATAATGCACTGCTTACCAGTCGTCAGAAAAACGAGGATGAGTATGCGGCCTGGTGGAGGAGAATATGTTAAAATGGAAGAAATCAGCGATACACTGGTATTGGTTGATAATTTACCGATTGTCACCAGGACACCTGTAGAACTTGGGTTGGAAATAGAATTATAGTGGCCATTTTGAAAAGGGTGTCAAACTAAATGCCATCAGAAACCATAACTAAAAAAATAGAATTGAAAGACCAACATACAAAGTTCATGGGGAGGAAAATATTGTTCATATTTTTCCTCCTCATCTTGGTGCTCATCATCGCTGGCATATCCGCAACGCTCGGCTCTTACCCCATATCGGTCTCTGAGGTCTATTCAATAATCTTCCGTGGTATTCCTAAGATTCTTCAAAATGCTGACTTTATCATCTCTCATGGCATTAATGAATTTTTCCGTACGTATTTTACAACTCAGGAGGTCGTCGTCTGGAACTTGAGGCTACCTCGCATCCTGATGGGTATCGTCGCTGGTGCTGGGCTCGCCGTGGCGGGAACGGTGATGCAGGGAATACTCAGAAGTCCACTCGCAAGCCCCTATACCCTCGGTATAGCATCAGCCGCAGCATTTGGTGCATCTCTGGCGATAGTGCTTGGCGCAGGCTTTGTTGGGGAGAGGTATATAATAATAACGAACGCCTTCGTGTTCGCCTTATTTGCTTCATTCCTCGTCTATGGCCTGGCAAGATATAAGGAAGCAACACCTGAGACGATGATACTCGCTGGAATCGCCATGATGTATCTCTTCTCTGCGATGACGTCGCTGCTGCAGTACCTCGGCAGTGCAGAGGAGGTACAGGAGGTGGTGTTCTGGATGTTCGGAAACTTGGAGGGGAGGGCATCTTGGGCGAATGTAATTATCATTTCTCTCGTGCTGGTAGCTTGTGTTCCTTACCTTCTCTGGAAGTCGTGGGACCTCAATGCGATGGGTGCTGGTGATGAGAGTGCAAAGAGCCTGGGGGTGGAGGTCGAGCGAGTGCGCATCATCTGCATGCTCGTGGCATCGCTGATAACTGCGACCATCATATGCTTCACCGGCACGATCGGCTTCATAGGGCTGGTGTGCCCCCATATGACGAGAATGGTCATAGGTGGAGATCATCGTTTTCTCCTTCCTGCTTCTGGCGTCTTAGGAGCAGCTGTTCTCCTTGGAGCAGACGCGGTGGCAAGGACTGTGGCGGCTCCCCAGATCGTTCCCGTTGGCATCATGACGTCCTTTCTTGGCGTTCCCCTGTTTGTGTACCTTCTGCTGCGAAAGGGGAGGAGATACTGGTGAGGCTCAAGGTGCGGGGCATTACGTTCGGCTATACGAGCACGCCGACCCTCGATGATATAGCGATGGAGGTGGACACCTCGGAGATACTGAGCATCGTGGGTCCCAATGGTGCGGGCAAGACCACACTGCTGAGGTGCATAGACCGGATTGTGAGCCCACAGAGGGGGTGCATACTGCTGGATGGAAGGGACGTGAGGAAGATGGATAGAAGAGAGGTCGCAAGACAGCTCGCATATGTGCCCCAGACCGCACCCCACGCATTTCCACACACGGTGTTCGATAGTGTGCTCCTGGGAAGAAGGCCACACGTGCAGTGGCACACCACCGATGAGGACATCGAGAAGGTGATAGAGGTGATACAGAGGCTCAACATCGAGCACCTCGCGCTGCGGGAGTTCAACGAGCTCTCTGGGGGGGAGAGGCAGAAGGTGATGATTGCGAGGGCTCTCGTGCAGGAGCCAGAAGTCCTTCTGCTCGACGAGCCCAACTCAAACCTCGACATCAGACACCAGCTCGAGCTTATGGAGATTATCCGTAAGCTCGCCAACGAGGAGGGCATGGCGGTGGTGGTTGCGATTCACGACCTGAACCTTGCAGCGAGGTACTCTGACAGGATAGTAATCATGAAAGGGGGCAGAATCGTCGGTGCTGGAAGCCCCCGAGAGGTGCTCACAGAGGAGAAAATAAGGGAGGTGTATGGGGTCGAGGCGAGGGTGCTCGATGTGGATGGCAATCCCCACGTGATTGTGTGCGGGGTGGCGTGAGGGCTACCTATGCCCATTTTCTACTTCACCACCCTCACCCACTCATGCTGTTCTATCATCCATCTATCATCCATAGCTCTATAGCTCTTTGCTTTTCAAAACCCTGATATACTTTTCCGCAGTCCTGTAAAGCTTATCATCATCTGTAACAAAAGTCAAATTGTTTTTAACGGCGAGATGGAGATAAGAAGCGTCGTAGAACGTTAAACCCTCATCCACAGCTATTTTCAGAACCTCTCTGGGATCGCCCACCTCAAGCTTTTTCAGATTTTCGAGAATTTCGTACAGTACATCCAGAGCTATTATGCCCTCTTCTATGCTGATTTTTCTTCTTTGATAAGCCTGCTTCCAGATTGCATTTCCAATTTCGTAAATTGCCAGGGTGGAGGTGTAGCCTTCGAGCTTTTCCACCTCTCCTCTGCTGCAGAGGTTTATTATGGCTGAAGCGTCAAAGAGCATGGTCATCTCTCCTCTCTGCTCTCCCTTACAGCCTCAATCCACCCCTCCTCGCCGACTTTCTTCAGTATCTCTTCAGCCTCTTTAAGCCTTGATTTGAGAATTTCCATTTTCTTTTTCCGAATGCTCTCCTCTATGGCTTTTCTTATGACTTCCGAAGGTTTAATTCCGAGTCTATCCATCTCATCTTTCAGCTCTCTTTTGATTCTTGCTGAGACAGTAACGTAGTCTGCCATGATTTTGTATTACATAGATGAACTAATAAAGTTTATTACAAAATTTTATTACATTAAATCGACCTTCGAGCTGCCTGAGCCAGAGGTTAAATTTATGAGAGACTTTCAGAAGTTTATAAAAAAGAGTGGCTTTCTGTGAAGTTGGGGCTAAAGATTTTAAAAATAAAATAAGAGAGATTTGAGGGAAAGGTGAATCAAATGGAAATCGAGTTTACAAACCACGCAAAAGATAGGTTTCTAATCTTAGGCATAATTTCAAAATAGACAGAGAAACTGTGGTGAAAGCTGTTAAAGAACCAGATAAGATTGATGCTGGTAGAAAAGGTCGATTGATTGCCCAAAGGGCAATAGATGAGGAGCATTTATTAAGGGTCATATACGAAAAAGATAACAGGATAGTAATAAGTTACATTCTATCCGGCGAGGAGTGGCAGATATGAAGATAAAATATGACAGAGAAGTGGATATACTCATGATAGAACTTTCAGATGAAAAGATTGATTACGCTGAGGAGGCTGGACCTATGATAACCCATTTTACAAAGGATAATAAGCCAGTATTGATAGAAATTCTTGATGCAAGTGATTTTCTTGCTGAGCTGACAAAAATATCAAAAAATATCTATGAAAACTACAGGCAAAGAGGCAGTAGATGTTAAAGCGTAGATAGGGTGTTTAATATCTTTTCTGAAATGATAAGTTCTAGTCTCAATCGCTCTTACCCACTCATGCTGCTTTATCTTCTCGATCTACTCCCAGAACCCCCATCTTAAATAGGAAGTCCTCTTCAGAGATTCTATTCAAGCCTTTTTAAGAACGATGCGGTCTCGTATCTCCCATGCTCTCATGTGCACCACCCAAAGCACAAGCTTTATATACTAAGTTAGGTATCCCTAAGAAATATTTAGGTATGCCTAATTCAAGTGATGCACATGGAAATTACTCTGGATGAGCTGAGTGCTGGACAGTCGGGCAGGATAACGAGGCTCGAGGGAGAGCCCGAGCTGAGGATGAGGCTGATGGACATGGGGCTCGTTAGGGGAACCGAGGTGCGCGTGGTCAGGGTCGCCCCCCTTGGAGACCCAGTGGAATTTGAGCTGAGGGGCTATCGGCTCACCCTCAGGGGAGAGGATGCGAGGTGCGTATGGATAGACGTAGGTGAGAGGCTATGAGGTCAGAGAGGGGAAGAAGGCGCATGGGGAGGCGCAGAGGGCACTGTCGAGGTGCCATTGCGCTGTGCGATGGACGGGCTGGAAGCGAGTGCGTGGTCGTGGATATAGAGGGCGATGAGGCCATCCGAAGAAGGCTCTATGAGATGGGCTTTACTCCCTCCTCGGTTGTGAGGGTTATCGCCTCCCTTGGAGAGGGGTCGGTGCTCGTGGAGGTCAGGGGCTCGAGGGTGGGGCTGAGCGGCTCGATAGCCACCAGCGTGCGTGTTAGGAGCGTGGCAGAATGAGGCCAAGGGTGGCGCTCATCGGCAACCCAAATGTGGGCAAGACCGTGGTGTTCAACGCCCTCACTGGTGCGAGGCAGAGGGTGGGCAACTGGCCGGGTGTGACCGTGGAGAGAAAGGAGGGTCGCTCTTTCGTGGACGGCAAAGAGCTCGATGTCATCGACCTTCCGGGCGTGTACACCATGATCACCCGCTCCATCGACGAGCGAATAGCCCGGGAGTTCATTCTGGAGGGAAATCCAGATGTGGTGGTGGACATCGTGGACGCCTCGAACCTCGAGCGCAACCTGTACCTCACCCTCCAGCTGCTCGAGGTGGGTGCGAACGTGGTCGTGGCGCTCAACAAGATGGATGTGGCGAGGGCGAGGGGGCTTGAGATAGATTCCGATGCGCTCTCGAGGATGCTGGGCGTTCCCGTAGTGGAGATGGTCGCCACGAGGGGCGAGGGCATCGAGCGGCTAAAGAGGGCGGTGCTCGAGCTGGCTCGGGATAAATACGGACAAGAGGCACACAAAGCCGAGCTTGTGCTCGGTGGCGATGATGTGTACGAGCTTGCCCACAGGCGGTACGAGCTGATAGGCGAGATACTGAGCCAGTGCGTTCGCCAGAGGGACAAGGGGAAGTGGAGCACCACCGAGATGCTCGACCGCGTGCTTCTGCACAGGTATCTCGGCATCCCCATCTTCCTCGTGCTGATGTGGGGGATGTTTCAGTTCGCCTTTGGCGTGGCGACCCCGTTCATGGACGCCATCGACCTGTTCTTCACGTCCCTCGGCAGTGTGCTCGCTGCGCACATCGCGAACGAGCACCTTCGCTCCCTGCTCGTGGACGGCATCATCGGTGGTCTGGGGTTCATACTGGTGTTCGTGCCCAACATCTTTCTGCTGTTCTTTGCCATCTCGCTGATGGAGGACAGCGGATACATAGCCCGTGCTGCGTTCGTGATGGACAGGGCGATGAGGAGGCTCGGGCTGCACGGCAAGTCCTTTATTCCGATGCTCATGGGGTTTGGATGCAACGTGCCCGCCATCATGGCGACGAGAACAATCGAGTCCGACAGGGACAGGATAATCACGATACTGGTGTTGCCGCTCATGTCGTGCAGTGCTCGGCTTCCAGTGTACGTGCTGCTGGCTGGCGCATTCTTTGCGCACATGGCGGGGACGGTGATATTCTCGCTCTACATCCTCGGCATCGTGCTCGCGGTGCTCATGGCACTGGTGTTCAGAAAGGTGCTCTTTCGGGGAGAGCCATCTCCCTTCATACTCGAGCTTCCGTCATACCAGACGCCCACGCTCAGAAGTGCGGTGCTGAAGATGTGGGAGAGGGGGAAGCTGTTCATCACGAAGGCAGGGACTGTGCTGCTCCTTGGGGCGCTCGTGATGTGGTTTGCCTCTACCCATCCATGGGGCTGTTCAATCGAGGAGTCGTATGCCGCCATGGTGGGCCACGCCCTCGCATTCGTGTTCGCCCCACTGGGCTTTGACTGGAGGGGCGGGGTCGCCCTGCTCATGGGCATACTGGCAAAGGAGGTCGTGGTCGGCACGTTTGCGGTGCTGTACGGCGTGGACGAGGGCACGCTCGCCCAGACGCTGAGCACCGCGATGACGCCCCTCACCGCATACGCCTTCATGGTGTTCACCCTCATCTACCTGCCATGCATCGCCACGGTCGGTGTGATAAAGCGCGAGCTCGGCTCGTGGAGGTGGGCACTCTTTGCCACCCTCTGGCCCATGGGGCTCGCCTATCTCTCGGCGCTCGTGGTGGTTGGGGCAGGTCATCTTCTGGGGTTTGAGTGAGGTGAGAGGATGGGTGGAAGGATGATGGCTCTGTATGCGGGTTTGCTGGGGCTGATATATGTGGCGGTTGGTGTGCTCGAGATTGTGGGCGGGCTCGCCGTGGGATGGATTCCACACGATACGTTTGGGGGGCTGGTGATGCTCGTCGTGGGAAGTGTGTACCTCTGTGGCGTGCGCGAGCTCGCACTGGGGAAAGAGGAGGGCATATCCTTCGTGCTGGTGGGGGTGATGCTCTCGTGGGTGTTCGGTGTCCTGTATCTGCTGATGATGGGTGCGAGCCTTCTGGATGCGCTCGTGGTGGGGGAGAGAGCGCTGCTGGATGTGAGACCCGAGGTAATCCTCCCCCTGCTCACACTTCCAGCGATACACCACCTCAGGGGGCTCTGGAGGGGATGGGAAACACGCTCACCATGAGCCTCTTCATGGGCTCGCCCTTATATAGTGGCTCGACCAACGTGTGCTCATGCGAAGAAGGGGCAGGCCCAGATGTCCGAGAAGGATTGGAATGCACCCCCACACGACGCTGTTCAAGCCCGCTGGCACACCCTCGTACACGCTCGAGTTCGTGGAGCTCTCGCTGGACGAGCTCGAGACTCTGAGACTCGTTGACCTGCTGGGGATGGAGCAGGAGGAGGCAGCACGTCAGATGGGCATCACGCGAAAGAGCCTGTGGATTGACCTCAAGCGGGCGAGAAAAAAGGTGGCAGAGGCCCTCACTCAGGGCAAGGGCATCCGCATTCAATGCGAGTAGCTCACTCGTGATGACAGTGGTGTCCGTGCTCGCATGCATTGCCGCCCGTGCTCAGCCGTCCCTCGAGGAATGCATCGAGCACGTCCTCCACCCTGCCCGATACCCCCACGATGGGCTCTATCCCGAGCGATGTGAACAGCGATATCGCCTTGGGGCCCATGCCCCCTGATATCACCACGTCCACCCCCTGCTCCTTGAGCCAGCGGGGGAGAAAGTTCGGTCTGTGCTCTGGGCTCTCTACCCGCCACATCCTCACCACTCCACTCTCGTCCACATCGACGAGCGTGTACGTGGCGCAGTGCCCAAAGTGTGGGGACACGTATGCTCCATCGGTTGCTATGCCTATTCTCATATCATCACCTCTCTCTCAAAGTTCTCTCAAAGTATCTCCAGATGTCCTTTGCCTGCTCGATGAGGTGTCTTTGTATGGCATCCACACAGTGCCCACGGGCATATGCCTCGAACAGGCTCTTCTCGTATGGCACCCTGCCCACCACGTCTATGCCCCTCTCCACGCAGAACGCCTCTATCTTGCTCTCTATCGCATCGTTGAGACCACACTTGTTGATGCACACCGCCCCCTTTACGTGAAGCTGGTCTGCGAGCGCGAGCACCCTCTTCATGTCGGAGAGCGCGGAGAGCGTGGGCTCGCACACCACGAGGGCGAGCTGCACCCCAGTGAGCGTGGATATCGTGGGGCACGACGAGCCGGGGGGACCATCGATGAGCACCGTGCCGCCATCCGCCATCTCGAGTGCCCTCTTCCTCACGGTGGCGACCAGCCTGCCAGAGGCACTCTCGCCCGGCTTCAGCATGGCATACACCAGCCCTCCCCAGCGTGTGCTGGATAGCACCACCGTTCCAGACATCCGCCTTTCGAGATGAATGGCATCGCTGGGGCACACGAGAGCACACATGCCGCACCCCTCGCACTTTATGGGGTCGATGGAGAGGGCATCGGTAATCGCCCCAAACCTGCATGCATCGGCGCACATGCCACACCGCGTGCATGTATCTTCAATCACCGCCACATCGAGCCCATAGAAGGGCTCCTCGTCCACTGGCTGTGCATCGAGCATCATGTGAAGGTTTGGAGCCTCCACGTCGCAGTCTGCCATCACCACATCTTTTGCACACAGGGCGAGGGCGGTGGTGAGCATCGTCTTTCCCGTTCCCCCCTTGCCGCTTATCACTGCGAGCTGTCTCATGCGCTCACCTCCCGTTCAATGCGAGAGAGCAGGGACTCAAACCGCTCCCTCCAGCGCGGGATGTGTGCGAGCGGAATGCCAGCAGAGCACAGCCTCGCAATCCCGTCGTCGTATGGAATCTCCATGAGCACGGGGACGCTGGCACACAGCCTCTCTGGCGCATCGTGGTCGATGCACTTGTTGATGCACTTGTTGATGCACTTGTTGAGCACCACCCCAGAGGGCACGTCGAGCAGCGATACCAGCTCGAGCGAGAGGGCGAGGTCGTGAATGCCCCCTTTCGTGGGCTCTGCCACGAGCACACAGAAGTCCACGTCCTCGAGGGCGTGCACCACGGGACACGAGGTGCCCGGAGGGCAGTCCAGCACTGCCAGCTCTGGGCTCGCATCATCGAGCATGAGCTTCATCCTCTCGATTACGGGCACCGCCCTTGGCTCGCCCACATCGAGCCTTCCAGAGAGCACCGTGAGCCCTGCTCGTGGGCTCGTGCGGGATATTGTGCCCACATTCCTCTTTTCGAGGCGAACCGCTCCCGTGGGGCACGCAATCTGGCACGCACCGCACGATATGCACAGCTCTGGAAAGGTGAGCACCCTGTGGGAGAGCACCGCTATTGCCCCGAACATGCACGCATCTGCGCACATGCCACACCGCGTGCACGCCTCATCGCTGACCCGTGGAACCTCCACGCTCACGCGCTCAGTCACCTCATCCTCGCATTTGCATGGGTAGAAGAGGTGGGCATTCGGGGCGTCCACATCACAGTCCACCAGCCACACCTCTTCTGCCACCTCTGCGAGGCTCACGGCGACCATCGTCTTGCCAGTGCCTCCCTTGCCACTGGCAACTGCTATCTTCATTGCTCACGCCTGTAGGGCTTTAGCGCCATCCTCTTCTCCACGCCATTCCGAGACCTCCGAGCCACCGGCACCGGCGACCGAGGCCACGTCCCCATCCAAGGCCCATGGGGAGTGGCCACGTGTACGTCCCTTCTTCTTTCATGCGGGACACTTCCTCCCGCATTGCCTTTATCCGTTCTTTATACTCTTCTGGAGCCTCCTCTTCCATTTTCTCGAGTCGCTTCTCGACCACTTCGAGCCTCTTTTTCGGGTCCACGCCCGTGAGACACAGGCCCAGCCCCCTTCCAGTCATGGGGCCAAGACCAAGCGGTCCAGTTCTGTCCAGTCCCGGCATATCCATCACCTCCTATTCGACTTCATCGAGCCCGCCAGAGAGCAGGGCATGAACGGCATCCCTTGCACTCCCTCGTGCCCTGTACACCCGTATGCCTGCGGCACGCAGCACCTTCAGGGCGTTTGGTCCCACCTCACCGCTGATGAGCGCCTGTGCCCCAGCGTCGGCAAGTGCCTTTGCAGCCCTCACGCCCGCCGACCTCTCATCGATGTGGGGATTTTCCCACACCTCCTCCTCATTCGCATCGGTGTCCACCAGCCCCATGTAGCGTGCCCTTCCGAACCTGTGGTCAACCTGCGCGTCCATGCTGGGTGCACACAGGGTGATTGCTATCCTCAACGCCACCACCCATATATACGCATATGTGCAATAATAAAAGACTTTCGGTTCGAAAGCGATTTCTATACGGGGGTGCAATGCTGTGGCATGGGCATACTCGATGCGCTCGTGCAGAAATGTCTCGATGAGGCTGGAGCGTACGTGCTCGAGGACGTGAGGGTGGGGCTCGGATACACGTGCGCAGTGGTGTCGGATGGCAGAGGCAGGTATGCTGGGCTTGCCGCCACGCTGCTCCACGAGGTAGCCCCAACGTGCGTGCACCACGGGAGGGCTGGGAGGCTCGCCGGTGCACCTCTCGATGAGGTGCTCGCCCACAGGCCCAGGACCCTCGTAGAGAGGGCAGTGGCACTTGCGTGCTGCAATGCGGTGCTCAACCGAGACGTGGTGGCACGTGAGGGGCTCGAGCTCGAGCTTGCGGGAAGGGATGTGGGCATGGTGGGTTACTTTGCCCCCCTCGTGCGCGAGCTCAATGGGGTGGTGCGCTCCCTGACAATCGTGGAGCGGAATGAGGTACTGGTGGGTGGAGAGGTGAGGAGGGAGCTTTCCGCCATTGAGGGATGCGATGTGGTGCTGGTGTCCTCCTCCACGCTGGTGAACGGCACGGTGGATGAGGTGCTCTCCGTGTGTGGGGGTGAGGTGGTGATGCTGGGCCCCTCCACACCCTTCACGTTCTCGGTGTTTCCAGAAAAGGTGGTGGCGCTCGCTGGAAGGCAAGTGGTGGACATCGATGGGATGCTGAAGGTGGTCTCGGAGGCTGGCGGCACCCCCCAGCTCTCGCGCTACACCAAAAAGCTCACGCTGCTGAGAGGCGATTAGGAGCTCGTAGTTTGGCGATGAGCTCGTGCATGGGGATGCCGTAGCCCACGGAAAGGGGGACGTCGTCGAGTTTTGGGAGGTATTACACCAATTTGTGATTTTTTTCTTAATGTTATACAACCATTGTTAAGTTTAGTTTTTACTGACATCTATCCAAGTCAGTGAATTCTTTTTACTGACATGGCTCCCATGCCCACGATAAATATATATTGATTAGGGAAGATGCTCTACGGGGGGCGAATGGATGGAAGATATAAAAAAGGGATTGGAGAGCGTTATTGCGCTGGAAACGAGCATCTCCTACATAGATGGAATAAATGGTATACTGGAATACAGGGGATACAACATAAATGACCTATCGGAGATGCCGTATGATGCCGTCTCATACCTGCTCATACATGGAGAGCTCCCGGATGAGGATGAGCTCGAGGCCTTTTCTGGCCAGCTGAGGGCCGAGAGGGAGATAGATGAGGACACGATAGAGTTCATGAGGATGTGCCCCTATGGAGTCGAGGCCATGGACGCTCTGCGCACGGCGGTCTCCTACCTCTCCCACCACGACCCCGACATGTCCGACTGCTCGCTCGATGCTAACCTGCGCAAGGGCATCAGGCTGATAGCGAAGTTCCCCACCATCGTTGCGGCATACTACAGGATAACAAATGGCCAAGAGCCCATCGCCCCCCATCCCTCCCTGCCGCATGGGGCAAACTTCCTGTACATGCTCAGAGGAGAGGAGCCGAGTGAGCTGGAGGCAAGGCTGATGGAGCTGGACTTCATCCTCAGCGCAGAGCATGAGCTGAACGCCTCCACGTTCTCTGTTCGGGTGGCGGTATCCACCCTCTCCGATATCCACTCCGCCGTGATAGCGGGCTTGAGCACGCTCAAGGGGCCGCTTCACGGAGGTGCTCGGCTCGCCGTCATGAGGATGCTCGAGGAGGTTGGCTCACCAGAGAGGGCAGAGGAGTATGTGCTGAGCCTCATCGCAGAGGGGCAAAGGGTGATGGGGTTCGGACACAGGGTGTACAAGACGTACGACCCGAGGGCAAGGATATACAAGCGGCTCGCCAGAGAGATAGCGGATGAGAGGGGTGATACGAGGTGGTTCAGGATTGCCGAGAGCATCGAGGAGGCAGTCCAGCGTGAGCTCGTGGAGAAGCAGGGCAAGCCCCTTTGTCCCAACGTGGACTTCTACTCGGCGGTGGTGTACAAGTATCTGCACATCCCACCAGAGTTCGCCACCTCTCTTTTTGCCATCGGAAGAATCTCTGGATGGGTCGCCCACTGCATCGAGCAGTATGCAGACAACAGAGTGATACGTCCGAGGGCAAAGTATGTGGGAAAGCACCACCCCTCACGGTGATTATCTCATCATGTTCCGCAGCACCGTGGGCAGTATACCTCCGTTGCGGTAGTACTCCACCTCCACTGGGGTGTCCAGCCTCGCCACGACGCTGAACCTCTTCTCGGCTCCGTCCTCGCTCCTTGCCACCACGGTGAGCTCTCCCCCGGGCTGAATGTCGTGTATGCCGAGGATGTCGTACACCTCCCTTCCCGTGAGGCCCAGTTCCTCCGCACCCTCCCCCTCCTTGAACTGCAGGGGCAGCACCCCCATTCCCACGAGGTTGCCACGGTGGATGCGCTCGAAGGACTGGGCAATCACCGCCTTGACGCCCAGAAGCTGGGTACCCTTGGCAGCCCAGTCACGAGAGCTTCCCGTGCCGTACTCCTTTCCAGCGATGACGATGAGCGGTATTCCCTCTCTCCGATAGCGCATTGCGGCATCGTATATCGTCATCACCTCCCCGCTGGGCAGGTGCACCGTCCATCCCCCTTCCCTCGAGACCAGCCCGTTTTTGAGCCGTATGTTGGCAAAGGTGCCCCGCATCATCACCTCGTGGTTTCCTCTGCGTGCCCCAAAGGAGTTGAACTCGTAAGGCGCCACGCCATGTGCAATCAGGTACCTGCCCGCAGGCCCATCTGGGGGAATCGCCCCGGCAGGGGATATGTGGTCCGTGGTGATGCTGTCTCCCAGAAGGGCGAGCACCCGTGCGCCCCTTATGTCGCCTCTCTCGGGAGGCTCGAGCGCGAAGTCCTCGAAGAATGGAGGCTCCCTGATGTACGTGGAGGATGGGTCCCACTGGTAGAGCTTGCCACTTGGGGACGTGAGCTTTTGCCAGAGCTCAGAGCCCTCGAACACCTTGGAGTACTGCCTTTCGAACAGCTCCGGGGCAAGGGTGCTGCTCACGAGCTGCTCGACCTCTTCTTTGGTGGGCCAGATGTCCCTCAGGTACACGGGTCTGCCATTGGGGTCGTATCCCAGCGGTTCTGTGGTGAGGTCGATGTCCACCGTGCCAGCGATGGCATACGCCACCACCAGCGGCGGGGATGCGAGGTAGTTTGCCTTGACGAGGGGGCTAATCCTGCCCTCGAAGTTGCGGTTTCCACTGAGCACCGCAGCCACCACGAGGTCGTGCTCCCTTATTGCCTCCGCCACCTTCTCAGAGAGCGGACCACTGTTGCCTATGCACGTCGTGCACCCGTACCCCACGGTGTGGAAGCCCAGTGCCTCGAGATAGGCGATGAGCCCAGATGCCTCGAGATACTCGCTGACCACGCGTGAGCCCGGGGCGAGGCTGGTCTTCACATGGGGGCTCACTCTGAGCCCCAGCTCCACCGCCTTCTTTGCCAGAAGCCCTGCCGCCATCATCACCGATGGGTTTGAGGTGTTGGTACACGAGGTGATGGCGGCAATGACCACCGAGCCATGGGTGATTGGCACCTTCATAGAGCCCATGTCCAGCTCCACCCTCCCACATGGCTCTGAACGTACGTCCCTGCCGAATGTGCTCTTCATCGCCTCGTGAAAGCTGAGCTTCATCCTGCGAAGGGGTATGCGGTCCTGCGGTCGTCTGGGTCCGGCAACGCACGGCTCCACGGTGTCCATGTCCAGCCTTAGTGTATGGGTGTAGCGGGGTGCCTCATCATCGAGCAGCAGCCCCTGCATCGTGAGGTACTGCCTCACCAGCTCCACGTGCTCTCTGCTCCTTCCCGTTTCCAGAAGGTATTGCAGCGTTTTTTCGTCCACAGGACAGAACCCCATGGTGGCGCCGTACTCTGGCGCCATGTTGGCAATCGTTGCCCTGTCTGGAAGGCTTAAACTTCTGAGTCCAGGTCCATAGAACTCCACGAACTTGCCCACCACCCCATGCCTTCTCAGCATCTCCGTGATGGTGAGCACGAGGTCGGTGGCAGTCACCCCCTCGGGCAGGCTTCCGCACAGCCTCACGCCCACCACCTCTGGCACTGGCATGTAGTAGGGCTGGCCAAGCATCACGGCCTCGGCCTCTATTCCTCCCACGCCCCATCCCAGAACTCCGAGCCCGTTGACCATGGTGGTGTGGGAGTCTGTGCCCACGAGGCTGTCTGGAAATGCAACACGCTCTCCGTTTTTCTCCCGAAGCTGCACCACCGATGCCAGATGCTCGAGGTTTACCTGATGCACTATCCCTCTGCCGGGGGGAACGACCCGAAGGTTGTCGAACGCCTGCTGAGCCCAGCGCAGGAGGGCATAGCGCTCGCGGTTGCGCTCAAACTCCCTCTGTTCGTTGCACTCAATGGCGTACGACGTCCCGTGGCAGTCCACCTGAAGGGAGTGGTCAATCACGAGGTCTGCGGGTATCAGGGGATTGATCTTGGAGGGGTCGTGCCCGAGCCTGTGCATCGCCGACCTCATCGCAGCGAGGTCAACCACTGCAGGCACCCCCGTGAAGTCCTGCAGCAGCACTCTCGCGGGTATGAAGGGAATCTCACGCTGGGGCACCCTCTTCGGACTCCATCTCGCAAGCGAGTACACATCCTGCTCGGTGATGAGATGTCCATCCACCTGTCGTAGCACCGCCTCGAGCAGCACCCTGATGGAGTAGGGAAGACGGGATATGTCCCCAGCCCCCACCTCCTCGAGCACATCGAGCCGATAGACCACCACAGAGCCCATACTCGTGTCGATGACGTCCTTGGCACCAAAGGGATCGTTCTCCGCACTCATCACCTTCACCACACGATATCGGAATGTGGACGGCGTTATTCCGTTCCCTTATATAACGGTCATGGACAGCAGACAGCAGCTCATCTGAGCCATCTTTTCAGCAGCACGCCCGTGGCATACGCTGGAAGCACGTGGGACACACTTCCGTAGTGTGCAGAGCAAAGATGACACTCAATCCCGAGCTGCTGTGCAGCCTCGGAGATAAGGGGCTCCCCAATGCCACACGCCACGACCTCAGATGCTGGATGGCGCTTTAGCACATCTCTCATGGCTGCCATGAGCTCTGCAAGCTGTGCCTTTTTTATCTGAAGTGCCATGTCCACGATTGCGTCCTCTCCGAGCTCGTCGGCGTCCGCACACACGCACCTCGCCAGCCTATGCATGCACTCCTCTCGTGATGTGCCCCTGCCATCTGCGGTGCTCCACACCCCAACATCACATCCGAGCACGGTGTGCACATCACCCATGGTGGCAAACGTCTCCTTGGCGAGCGGGACACTCACCCCGTCCAGCTGCACGGCACGTACGAGGGCACACACGCTGGTGCGGACCATCCCCGTGTACACCAGCTCCCCCGCAGCCAGCCGCTCAAGGTCAGTGGTGTGTGCCCTCACCCGTCCCTCGATGATGGGGATGATGTCCGTGGTGGTGCTGCCCATATCCACCAGCAGGCAGCTCGGATGGCTCTCTGCCACCAGCATCGCAGACGCCATCCAGTTGGCGGCGGCAAACGAGAGCGGTGATGCCACCACCCTCTCGATGCCGTAAAACCCTCCATCGAGGGAGAGAAAGTACACCTCATCGAGCACGCTGGCACACGCACGGGCAATCGCCACCACGCCCTCTCTCCTGCTGGAAAAGCAGTCTGCAAGCTCCCCTGTCATCACCACCCCTGCGGGCACGCCCTCAGCTGCCCTTCTTATCCCCTCAAGAGCACCCTCGAGGTCTGCATCTTGCCAGAGGGGGAGGTGGATGATGTCCCATGCGCCATCTGGTGTGGCGAACTTGGTGTTTGCACCCCCCACATCTATGCCCACACACATACACATGCTACGGACTCGCCGCGATTCGAACACGGGTCTGCGGGTCCGAAGCCCGCCAGGATATCCACTACCCCACGAGTCCGCCCTCTCTTGTGTGTATTGGGTATTTAATCTTAGTGATGGGCCCCCCAAGAAAACCTTTTTACCCCTGTGTCGAATAGCGTATGGGCGATTGCATGGACACATCGAGGATAGGCTTCTCGTGCATCTCATCACTGGCAGACCCCTCCGCGTGGGTGTACGGGCTGGAGGAGCTGGGCTTTTCTGCATGGGAGTACGTGGCAGATGGCGATGATGCCCTCATCCCACAGAGGTTATCCCTCCTTCGGGATGTGAGGGACACCACCTCACTCACAATAACGGTGCACGCCCCCTTTTCTGACCTGAACATGGCGAGCCTCATACACCGAATATGGGAAGACAGCGTGGAAGCCATCATGGAGACCATGAGGCTCACAGCCGAGCTTTCCGAGATGATCACGGTGCACCCGGGCCATCTTTCCCCATACGCCATGGGAAGGGTGGACCTCGCAAAGCAGAGGCTGATAGAGGCTCTCGAGCGGCTGAGTGGGGCAGCAGAGGAATATGGGTTCACGTTGGGGGTCGAGAACATGCCGGAGTTCAAGTACGTGTTCTGTCGTACGAGGGACGAGGTGGAGGAGGTGATAGAGGCAGTCGATAGCCCGCACCTTGGCATCACGCTCGATGTGGGGCATGCCAACACAACAGGAACGCTCGATGACTTTCTGAGGAGCGAGCACATCGTGCACGCCCACATCCACGACAACATGAAGGATCACGACAGCCATCTCACAATTGGAGAGGGCAGCATTGAATGGGGGGCGGTGATGGACAGCCTGCTCGGGAGAAACATCACGATGATAATAGAGGCACGCACGCTGGAGAGTGGTGCAGCCTCACTGGAGTTTTTGAGGTCGCTCTGAGATGGATGCGAAGGACGTAGAGCTTTTGAGGGCTGCCCAGCAGGGGCTTTTGGTGTGCAGCAGGCCATACAGGGTCATAGGAGAGCAGGTGGGGCTCTCTGAGGAGGAGGTGCTGGAGAGGCTAAGGAGGCTCAAGGAAAGGGGATACATCAGGAGGGTGGCGGCATCCATCGCCCACTACAACATAGGTATGATGGCAAATGCGCTGTGTGCGTGGTGTGTCGAGGATGACAGGGTGGAGGAGGTGGGAAGGAAGCTCGCCTCCTTCAGGGAGGTCACCCACTGCTACCAGCGGGAGCGGGCGGATGGGTGGAGGTACAACGTGTACACCATGGTGCACGCCCGCACGAGGGAGGAGTGCCTCGCCATCGTGTCCTCTCTTGCCCGCAAGGTGAACGTCGAGGACTATGTGGTGCTGTTTTCCACGAGGGAGCTCAAAAAGACGGGGGTCAGGCTATGAAAAGCTCGTTGATGCCCCTTTTGCTCAACCTCGAGAGCAGGAGGGTGGTGGTGTTCGGAGGGGGCAATGTGGGGCATCGAAAGGCATCGCTCTTTTCGAGGTACTGCCATGTGGATGTGGTATCGCGCAGCTTTGTGTCCCAGCTGAAAGAGCTCGAGAATAGCCGTGAGACGGTGCGGCTCATCGAGGTGGGCGAGCTGGACGAGGACACCATCATCGAGCATGCGAGAGGAGCGTTTATCGTGGTGGCAGCCACAGACAATGAGGAGCTGAATGAAAAGATAGCACACATCGCCCACGAGAATGGAGCGCTGGTGAACAGCGTGCACGATGTGCTCGACGTGGTGGTGCCCTCAATCGTGGAGGGTGAGGGTGTGGTGCTCGCCATCTCCACGAGGGGTGCCTCGCCTGCGATGTCCAAGTTCATAAGGCAGAGACTGGAAGGAGCGCTCGAGGCATCCCTCTCTCCAGAGTACCTCCTCATGGTGCGGCTCCAGAGTGAGCTTCGAGAGCACCTGAAGCGCGTCGTGGGCGACCAGCAAAAGAGGGCGCGTCTGCTGTGGAGCGTGCTCGAAAGCGAGGAGGTGTGGGAGAGTCTCGCATCTTCGTATGAGGAAGGGTTTAAAAGGGCGTTGATGCACATAGAGATGCAGCTGGAGGGGCGTGATGAGTGAGCTTTCGGCACTCGTGGTGACTCACGAGAGGGCGAGTGTGGACGAGATAGAGAGCTGCTTCGAGGGGGATGTGGAGCAGCTGCTGAGAGAGCTGTTCTCTGACGAGCGTGTGCACGAGTGTATGGTGCTCCAGACGTGCAACCGCTTTGAGGTGTATGTGGTCTCCCCGGTTGCCTCCAAGGTGCTGCTCGAGCTCGCCAAGCGGCTCAACGTTCCCCTGAGGCTTGTGGACATCCTGAGCTCTGAGGAGTGCATGCTCCACCTGCTCAGGGTGGCGGCAGGACTCGAGTCCATGGTGGTGGGCGAGGACCAGATACTGGGTCAGCTCAAGGACATGTACCTTCTTGCCAAGCGCGCTGGCACCACGGGAAGGGTGCTGGACACCGCCGTGAGCAAGGCCATACAGGTGGGAAAGCGGGTGCGCAGCGAGACCAGAATAAGCAAGGGCTCGGTGTCCATAGGCTCGGTGGCCGTCGATTTGGCAGAGGAGGAACTTGGAACCCTGAAGGGCAAGAAGGTGATGATTATCGGGGCTGGGGAGATGGGCACCATCGTCGCCCGCACGCTCTCTCACAAGCATATCTCGAAGCTGTACGTGGCCAACAGGACGTTCTCCAGGTCCCAGAGGCTTGCGGAGGAGCTTGGGGGGATTGCGGTGCCCTATGAGGAGCTGGAGAGCTATCTGCATGCGGTGGACGTGGTCATCAGCGCAACTTCCGCCCCACACGTCATCCTGAGGCGGGACAGGATAGAGCGAGCGCTAAACGGCAAGCGGGAGCTGCTCATCATAGACATTGCAAACCCGAGGGACGTGGAGGAGAGCGTGGGGCACATAGATGGGGTCAGGCTGTACAACATCGACAACCTGAGGGGCATAAGCCAGCGCAACCTCCAGCTTCGCATCGGCGAGGCGGTAAAGGCAGAGAGAATCGTGAATGAGGAGCTGGCGCACCTGTACAGGATGTACAAGAGGCAGCGGGCAGACCACATAATCAAGAGTCTGTACTCCGAACTCGAGCACATCAAGCTCAAAGAGCGGGAGAAGGTGCTCAACAGGCTGGGCGCGTACCACACCTTGGGCGATGTGGAGCGCGAAATCATAGATGACCTCCTGCGCTCCCTTGTGAACAAGATTCTCTCCGAGCCCACAAAGCGGCTGAGGGAGGCAGCCGAAAGGGGAGATGCTGAGCTCATGGAGGCGGCTGCAAGGCTGTTTGGCCTTCATCCCCCAAGGCAGGGCGAGGGTGGGCGAGGAGATAATTTTTAATATGTGCGCTGCCGTATGGTCGGAGGGCGGGACAGTAGGGTAGCCTGGACGATCCTCGAGCGTTTGGGACGCTTGGACCGCGGTTCAAATCCGCGCTGTCCCATACTTTAACTCTTCATTGGGTCCTGGTCTTCGAAATCGAATTACGTCAAAAGAGGTTGTCGGTCACACCAGAACACAGCTTTGCCACTCTTAGAGGGTGTGGTAGATTTAAGATATACGCAAGAGCTTTTAGGTATGGCAGTAAAACAACGGAAATATATAGTGAGTAATAGGGATATGGGGAAAAGAACGAGTTAAGTGAAATCGGGGGCGCATGGCTGATGGAGACAGAAAAGGAGAATAAGGAGAGCCTTAGGGGAAAAATAAAATATCAAATCCAGATAATGAGGGATTATATGACAAACAAAAAATATGTAGAACTGCTCTGGCATGGGAAATACGATGAGATAGAACTTGGCAACAAAATGCCCATTGAAAGACCAAATCTTCCATTTCAGGTAGTTGAAACTATAAACAAACCAAGAATCAAAGGAGGTTATACAAAACCTCTTTTTCCCGAGGACGAATGGCCCGAGAACTATCCAAAGGACTGGAAGAATCTGCTTATCTGGGGCGATAACAAACTTGTTATGTCCTCACTTTTGAAACAGGGCTGGGCTGGAAAGATAAACCTCATTTACATAGACCCGCCGTTTTTCACTGGTGCTGATTTCACGATAAGAACAAAGGTGGGAGATGAGCAGGTAGAGAAGGCACCGTCCATCATTGAGGAGAGGGCTTATAAGGATACATGGAGCGGTGGCATTGCTTCTTATCTCAAATATATGTATGAGCGGCTGGTTTTGATGAGGGAACTTCTGGCTGAAAATGGTAGTATATATGTGCATTGCTTTCATCCAGAGACGCCAATATTGATGGGGGATTTCACCCTTAAGAATATCCAAGATGTACAAGCAGGAGACTTAGTTGTATCAGATACCAATAGAGTAAACAAAGTTGTGAGAAAATATAGAAGACCTTATAAAGGAAAGTTGTTGGAAATCAGATATATGGGTAATGTTATCCCCCTGAAGGTTACACCTGAGCATAAGTTTTTTGCCATAAAGAAAGTGTGGAGAAAGAAAATCAGAAATAAATTTAAAAATGGAATAAGCAATAATCTTCATAGTGAGTTTATAGAAAAAATTAGAGCAGATCAATTGGAAATAGGAGACTATCTTATCATACCTATAAATGGTGAAATTACTAAGGGAAAATCTTTTATAGAGACCAAAAAATTTATTAGTGAATCTGATACACGCTCCAAAAGCATTCCAGAGAAAATTCAAATTGATGCAAAATTCATGCGATGGATTGGGTATTATCTTGCTGAAGGTATGATAGATTATTCTGCTACTACTGGTAATCCATCTGGTGTAAATTTTACAACGGGATTAAATGAAATTCATTTGCATGAAGAAATAATCACCTTGACTAAAGAGATATTTAAATTGGATGTTATAAAGGTACCTCTTCCTAAATATGGAGGAATGAGGTTAAGGATATGTAGTAATCCTTTAGGTAAACTTATTGAAATTTTATGTGGAACTGGAGCAGGTAAAAAAAGGTTACATCCCCTTTTCATGACACTGCCGCCTAAATTCCAATATGAGATATTTGATGCGTGGGCTAAAGGTGATGGTTGGAATTACAAAGGACCAAGAAATGAGAATTCTACAATTGTTGGAACAGTTTCAAAAGAATTAGCATTGCAAATGTTTATAATTTTATTACGAAATCATAAAGGTCCAAGATTAGAGATAAGTAGAAATCCCAATGTACTAAAAGATAATCATCATCTTCCTTATAGAATAGTATTGCCTCTTGGTGAAAGGAATAGCCCACGGCACTGGATAGAAGGTAGATATCTCGCTGTTCCAATTACCTCTATAAGGAAATTTGACTATGAGGGAGATGTATTCAATTTAGAGGTGGAAAACGACCACAGTTATTGTGCTGATTTTGTAAAAGTAAGCAATTGTGATTGGCATGTGGGGCATTATGTAAAGGTTTTGATGGATGAGATTTTTGGGTATGAGAATTTCAGGAATGAGATAATTTCCAGACGAGGTCAAACTAAAAATTTACAATATCAGTTTGAGAAGTTCAAGACAATGAATGTCTTTAATGATTATATCCTCTGGTATTCAAAAACTCCCGATGCGACATTTAACCCACCCTTAAGAAAAGCTTTAGATTATCAACGGGAAGGTCGTTGGCAAAGTATGTGGAATAATGCAGATAGACCTACAATGAGGTATGAGTTATTAGGTGTTAAGATTAAATCTGGACAATGGAAATGGTCGAAAGAAAGAGCATATAAGGCTGTAGAGAATTATAAAAAATTTTTAGAAATAAGTAAAAAAACGGGCGAATCTTTAGAAGAATACTGGGAAAGAACTGGAAGAAAACTCGAATTTGTTTGGCGTTTTGGGAAGGGAAAACCTGTTTATTGGGTTCCTCCTCAAGAAGAAGTAATATGTGACAATAATTGGTTGGATATTAAGGGATACGAATATACACAAAATTTTAAAACTCAAAAATCTGAGGTGTTGCTAAAAAGGATAATTTTAATGGCTTCCAACCCCGGCGATATTGTTGCAGACTTCTTCTGTGGCTCAGGAACAACTTTAGCAGTGGCAGAGAAACTTGGTAGAAGATGGATAGGATGTGATTTATCCAAATTTGCCATTCAGGTAACGAGGAAAAGGCTTCTGGACATTCACAACTCAAAGGATCTGATGGAGGAAGAAAAATGATTAAAGAGAAGATAAAGAATGCAATAGATAGAGTTATCAAACGGTCTGGATTTAGCCTTAACAGCATTATTATTTTTGGCTCAAGGGCAAGAGGTGATTTTAATGCCGATAGTGATTATGACATTCTCATTATTCTCAATGAAGACCTCTCTATTGAAGACAGGAGAAGACTTACGGTAAAGATTTCCGCTGAATTGCACAAAGAGATGAAATTTACTGCTTTTGATATTATTGTTAAATCATTAAAAAAGTTTGAGGAAGAGAAGGATGTGGTCAACACTATCTCAAACGAGGCGTTTCTGGAAGGTGTAAAGATATGAAGAAGGGATACATTCTAAGATGGTTTAAGAAGGCAGAAAGTGATTTAAAGGTGGCTGAGCATATGTTAGAGGTTGAAGAGCCACCAACCGATGCAATATGTTTTCACTGCCAGCAAGCAGTGGAAAAATACTTCAAGGCATATTTAACCTCTAAAAATATTCGTGTGAAGAAAACCCACGACCTGGAAGCACTTTTAAATTTATGCATTGAACAGGACAAAGAGTTTGAAAATTTAAATAAGGGAAAAATATCCAGCCTGAGTTTCTTTGCAGTTGATGTTAGGTATCCCGATGAATTTTATATGCCGTCCATAAATGAAGCTAAAGAATACGTTGAACTTACTAAAAAAGTGAAATTATTTGTCATGAAAAGGCTAAACATAAGAGAATCTGATATAAGGGAGAGTAAAAATGGGGCGTAAACTCTATGGCAAGCCTGCAAGACCTTTTGAAGTATGGAACATAGGAAACTATGAGACGATATACTGGAGGGACAGAGAGGATGAATACCTCGCCTTTATGCTGAAACTCTATCAGGCTCAGCCGTTGCATGGGTTTAGGTATCTACACGGAAGAAAAGGCGAAAGAATTGTGCATGTGGGTCCGTTAAATGCACCAGTAACAATGGAAGAGGTTGAAAAAGTTGTTCTGGAATGCAGGGCAAACAACTTCAACAAAGCAGACATCCTTGGCTGGGAGTGGAGCTATGAGGTTAATGAACTTGGAAAGGAACTGGCAAAGAAAAACGGTGTTGATTTGAAACTGATTCAGATTCCATCTGTGAACGAGATAAAATCCGCCCTTGTGGGTTTTGATTTGCAACTTTTGAAAATACCTGATCAGGTTGTGGAAAAAGAGCTCGCTCCTCATATCAAATTCCCTGAAGTGGCGTATTTAGAAATAGAAACAGAGGTTAAGGGAAGAGAAGTTGCTCTCAAAATAACAGATTTCCAGCTTCCACCTACAGCAGAACTTGCAGAGATTGCGGATAGGATAAAAGACTCTCGAGAACTCATAGATTACTGGGCGATAGATTGGGACTACAAGGGAGATACATTTCATAATCAGTGGCAGAGTTTCAGGAAGAAGAAGGAGCCGAAGGTTGAGTATGAAGCAAGGCACAGATATGATGAGCCAGGGGAATACACCATAATGGTTAAGGTGATAGATGTATTTGGGACAGATACAAATAAAGTTATAAAAGTAAAAATAGGAGGCGATTTATGAAAGATATGAAAGAAAGTCCATTTACGCCCGGCAATCCCGTGCCTGTGGAACTATTTGTTGGCAGAGTTAATCAGATTAAAGAAATCTTAAAGTATGCCGAACAAAGCACTCATGGAAGACTGGAAAATGTTTTTTTGGTAGGTGAAAGAGGCATAGGCAAGAGCTCTTTAGCGGCATTTTTAAAATATATGGCAATCACACAAGAAGATTTGTTAGGAGTATATCTTTCATCGGGGGGAATCAATGAGTTAGAAGAACTAATCCGACGTATAATTGAACAAGTATTAAGAGAGGTAAATAAAGAAAGTGATTTAAAAGACAAATTCGTTTCATTTTTCAAAGACAAGTCAAAATATATTCAGCAAGTGGGACTTTTTGGGATTTCTCTAAGTTTCAATCCGCCTAAGAATGAATTGGAATACATGGTGAGGAACTTTCCAGAAACAATCAAAGAATTATGGGATAAAATAAAAGATAAAAAAGAGGGATCTTTTTGGTCTTAGATGACATCAATGGATTGAGTCGAAGTAAGGAATTTGCAAATTGGTACAAGAGTTTTGTAGATAATGTTACCATAAAATATCCAAAAGAGTTCTCTGTAATTATTTTAGCAATTGGTTTACCAGAGGTAAGAGATTCTCTTGCTAACACTCAGCCATCTCTTATGAGAGTTTTTAGAATAATAAATATAGATAAACTTGAAAACAAAGAAGTAGAAGAATTCTTCAATAGAGCTTTTGATAGTGTAGGAATAGAAGTAAACCAAAAAGCAATGGAACTGATGGTGGAATTTTCTAGCGGATTGCCTATTTTAATGCATGAAATAGGAGATGCAGTTTTCTGGAAAGATGAAGATGGAATAATAGATGAGAATGATGCTTATAGAGGAATTCTTGATGCCGCCAATAGAATTGGGACAAAATATCTTGATCCCAAGGTATATAGGGCAATCCGCAGTGAGCGATACAGGTCAATTTTGAGGAAATTAGGAGAGAAACCTCTTTTATCTTTTAAAAAAAGAGAAATTGAAAGCAGACTTAATGCAAATGAGAAAAAAGTATTTAATAATTTTCTGAGAAAAATGAGAGAGTTAGGGGTCATTACACCCAATATAGAAGGTGGAAGAGGTGCTTACAAGTTTGCAAATATGCTATATCCTGTCTATATCTGGATGGAAAGTCAACGATTTAATAGAGGTTAAGAAAAAATGAAACCAACTGACATATTAAAACCCACAGAAAGAAGGCCAAGCAAAGCATACTTAGTTAATGAACTAAGAAAAGCGGTCTATAAATGGCGTGAGGATGGTTATCCAGGAGTAACTAAAACCACAAGAAGACTTTTACAGTTCTGGTTTGAAGAGGATCATGTGATGGAAAAAGAGCCTTTCCAGTTCTGGTTCTGTCAGAGGGAGGCAATCGAGACCTTAATTTATGTATATGAGGTGATGAAGAAAAGAAATTTCATCGATATAGCAAGAGATTTTGGAGCTGGCCCTATTCAGGCTTATGACCCTTCCTATGATCAGTATCCATTATATGCATTTAAGATGGCAACGGGTTCAGGAAAGACATTTATTATGGCCCTTGCGATAGTCTGGTCATATTTCAATCATAAATTTGAAAACAAAGAAGATTACGCCTCTAAATTCCTGCTCATTGCAGGAGAGAAGAATGTTATCTACGATAGATTGAGGAGAGACTTTGAGGATGAAGAAATCTTCAAAAAATGGCCATTCATCCCGCCGGAATGGGAGGAAGAGTTTGACCTTCAGGTTATTTTAAAAGAAGACCCTATCCATGTTATACCTGAAAATGTGTTATTTTTAACAAACATCCAGCAATTGGAGGAAAGGAAAAACAAAAAAGAGGAAGTAAAGGAATATGTGGATGATGTGCTTGCTCTGGAAGAAGTGAAAAAACAAGATATTTATCAAGAGAACAGAATTAGAGAAGTCTTAACAAAGTGTCCAAATATTATGATTTTAAAGGATGAGGCTCATCATATTTATAGTTTTGAAAAGGCATGGAAGAAAATCCTGCTTAATCTCCATAAAAATCTCGCTTCTCGATATGGTAAGGGCATAAATATGGAACTTGACTTTTCAGCAACTCCTAAAACAGAGACAGGAGCTTTGTTCCCATGGATTATAGTGGATTTCTCTCTTAAAGAGGCCATCGAGATGAACATTGTTAAATTGCCACTTAAGGGAATTGTTAAAAATGCAGAGGAAATAGCATCCAAAAAAGCAGTAGAGAGATACAGGGCGTGGATAGATGCAGGAATAAGGCGGTGGAGAGAATACAGGAAGGCTTTAAAGCCGCTGTCAAAAACGCCAGTTTTATTTATCCAATGTACAAGCAACAAAGAATCTGATGAAGTTTTTGATTATGTGAACTCCATTCCAGATTTAAAGGGCAAAGTTTTGCTCATCCACACAGATAGCACGGGAAACATCCAGAAAAAAGACCTTAAACCTGTAAGAAAAGCCGCAAAGCTCATAGATGAGCCAGAAAAAATATCAACTGACCCTGAACTAAAAGAACTATTTCCCCATGGTATTGAAGCTATTGTCAGCACCATGATGTTAAATGAAGGCTGGGATGTTAGAAATGTGAATGTAATTGTGGGGCTAAGACCCTACGGCTCAAAAAGAAAGGTTTTGCCTGAGCAGGTTATTGGAAGGGGATTAAGAAAGATGTTTACTGATGAACCTGCCGATATTGAGCATTCAATAAATATCCTTGAGGTTATTGGTCCTGTGGGTTTAACGGAAATACTGGAAGACCTAGAGGCGGAAGAGGGTATAAAGTTTGCGGAGTTTGATACGGACAAATCGTTAAATTTAACCACCATATTTGTTGATGAAAACAAGTTGGATAAGGACATAGAGATACCTATATTGAGTTCGAGAATTGTAATCAGGGAATTTGATTTGAGTGAGGTTGATATAGATGCCCTTCCCTCTCTAAAAATATCACTTGAGAATAAAGTTCTTGAGATGGAGTATGTGGCTGTTGATATGCTTGAAGGTGTGGAGAGAATAAAAAGGAAATGGGATTTGCCTGTTCCAAAGGACTCAAAGAGCGTAATAGCATATTATACTGATTTGATACTCAAAGAGCTAAAAATTGGAGGGGCGTTTGCAAGTTTTTATCCACTGGTAAAAAAGTATGTTCAGGAGAAGCTATTTGATGTGAAAGTAGATATAACTGATCCAAGGGTTCTTTATAATTTGAGTAGGACTGAGGTTCAGGAGAAACTGGTAAAACTTTTTGTTGAAGCATTCAAAGAGATGACATTTACAGAGAGAGAGCCAGAAAAGATGGATTTAATTAAACTTTCAGATACGCCCCCATTTGTTTGGTCAAAACAGGTTTATCCTGCCGATAAATGCATATTTAATTATATTCCATGTGATAATAACTTTGAGGTTGATATCGCTAAATTTTTGGATAGAGCTGAGGATGTGGAGGCATTCAGCAAAATTGTTCCTAAGATTGGATTCTTTGTTGAGTACCGAGATTCAAAAGGAAACCTCAGACTTTACTACCCTGATTTTGTTGTAAAGACAAAAGCAGGAGAAAAGATAATAATTGAAACGAAAGGCAGAGTTGATGTAGATGTGGAACACAAGGATAAAAGAATAAAAATATGGTGCGAAGATGCTTCTAACTTAACAGGTGAAAAGTGGATGTTTATTAGGGTAAATCAAGAGTCATTTGAAAAACACAAGTTTAAAAACATAGAAATGATTTCAACTTTAACCGTGGATGATGAATAGGGGGTTCCCCCATGAAAAGAAGATATGGAGAGGGGAAAAGCCATACGCCTCTCGGAAGTCTTCGGCTTCCTTGCCCCTACGGGGTCACTTAACAGCGGGTATGCAGTTCGCTATTGCTCACCATTACGGGCTTCGCATATCCGCAAACGTTATACGCAATCGGCTTCGGGACGCCTGAAAGAAAAACATTTAAATGTAAGAAATTAGGAAGAGGGGCGAGGATAAAATGGAAAATAAAAGACAAGACATGAATAGGTTGGTATTTATAATGTCAAATATATTGACGTTTTTGGGTATTGTTTTATTGTCTACAGCGTTAACGATTAGAGCGCTTCTGACTGGGGGCCCCTCTCATTTTTTATTTGAGGCATTTGTAAAAACAGGCATTTGGGGGCCTGAAGCTTATACACCAAACTTAAGTGGGGTGTATGTTATTAGTGTTCTTTGTATCGTTGTTGGGTTAGTATTAAGTGTAGTTTTCTACAAAAAGGGTAGTAAATAAAAGAGAAATCAAAGATTTTCCCAAATTCCCTACGTTTAGCTTCGGAAACTTCGTTAAGGGGCATCCTAAAACTAGCAAAGGTGGATGTAGATGATTTTGCAGAATATTTATAATTACAACACTTCAGATGCGCTCGGAACGTTAGGCGATATCCTTAAAACGGAAATAGATAAATATAGCAAAGGGAGGGTAAACCATGTATGAAAATGAAATCAATCTGAAAATGCGAGAGCTTCCTGAAGATTTGAGGAGAGAGGTTTTAGATTATATAGAGTTCCTGCTAAAGAAGTATAAGAACAAAGAAAACGAGGCAAGGAAGTTTAAGTTTGACTGGGAGGGGGGCTTATCAGAAATACGGGAGAAATTTACTTCCGTTGAGTTGCAACACAAGGCTCTGGAGTTGCGATAATGTTTTTAGTGGATACAAATGTATTTTTAGAAATCCTCTTGAGACAGGACAAAAAAGAAGATTGTAAGAGGTTTCTGGACAGTAATATCGGGAATCTCAACATAACAGATTTTTCTTTGCACTCCATTGGTGTAATCCTGTTCAGATATGACAAAGAGGAGATTTTCCAGAAGTTTGTTGGAGATGTCTTGCCTAATACCAGACTTCTCTCATTGCCGATGGAACTGTATGGAGAAGTTGTAAACGTCAGCAAAAGCCTGAATTTAGATTTTGATGATGGTTATCAGTATAGCGTGGCTAAATATTACGGATTGAAAGTGGTTACAATGGACAGGGATTTCGAGAGGATCAAGGATCTGGAAATTTTATTTTTATAGGACGTCGCCCAACAGGTGCACATCTGACTTCGTTAGCACTCCGTCCAAATTCCTCGCTTCGCTTGGAACTTTGGATATGCCCCCGATACGTTAAGTGAAATGCTCACTCATCGCCAAAAATATTTAAGTTAAGAGCTGAATAGATAATCAGGTGGCGTCAACTACCACCCTCTAAGGGACGGTGGCTTGCAGGCGAATCATCATGCAGAGCATTCATCCCTGCATCAGGCTGGTTGACAGCAGCCCTGCCAAGGGGAGCCAGCTCTCAGGGAAACATAGAGTCTCATTCCCACACAGCCGTTTCTCCCCGTAGGGAGTGCTATGGGATCGACTCCTTAAGGATTATATACATTCATGGCTTAAAAATCTAACAGAGGTGAGTAGGCAATTCCTCCCCACGATGGATGGGGCCTCCAGCGGGCGTGTGAGATGAAATGGGAAACACTAATGGCGTATGAGGAAGACATAAAGAGCAGGAGCTTCTGGGACTGGATAAAGGCACATACATCTTTTATGAAACCTTTGCATAGATATGATGGAGTTTTAGAGTTGACTGAGCAGAAGTTGGCATTTACTGGAAGGGATGTGAAAGAGAAAAAGGAGTTCAAGTTAGAAGTTGAAATTGGGAACATTACGGATATCCACTTTGGATTTGATGATGTATTTACAGGATGGGAGGATAGAGCTGCTCCGTGGAATAAACCTCTGAGAGTGAGGTATAAATCCAAAGAGGTAGAGAAAACAATCTATCTCTTTGCGAATTTTCATCACAAATACGGAATGAGGACTTCCGACAATAAAGAAGTTTTTGAAAAATTAAAATCACTCTTGAAAAGGGAATAAATATGAAGGAAATGGAATATCAGGGGATTCTGATAAGAGCACTTGCTTATATCATCGACAATGTAATTCTATTTGCTTTATTTGCCCTATTTCACTTTTTAGTATTTGGTACATGGGTAAGGCATATTCCTGATTTGAATGTAATGTTTGTCATCCATCCTGTCTGTTTGTCCTTCTTGGCAGTCTATTTCATCTATTTTATAGCACTTGAAGGAACAATTGGAGCTACCATCGGGAAATTGGTGTGCAAAATCAGAGTAAAGAAGGAAAACTGGGATGCTTGTGGAATTTGGGAGGCATTTGTTAGGAATATACTTCGAATTGTCGATGGACTTGTTTTTTATTTAGTGGGTATAATTCTGATAGCAACATCTGATAAAAAGCAGAGATTAGGAGATAAAATAGCCAAAACCGTTGTTCTAAGGAGTGATTGAGATGAGAAAAAGGGCGGGCTCGCAACTCCTCGCCACTTTGTGGCTCGATTTAGCCGAGACTCCGATAACATGGGTAAAAGGTTTTGCTACGCTTTGCCCAAAGTGCCTTCGGCAACTTCTTTCATCTGCGTAAAGTTAAGTGAAATGCTCGCTCATCGCCAAAAATATTTAAGTTAAGAGCTGATTACGTGGTATGAAGATGGGGAAATCGTTAGATGAAATAAAGGAACTTCTTAAAAAACATGAAAAAGAGTTAAAAGAGAAATTCGGAGTTGAAGAGATCGGTGTGTTTGGCTCCTATGTAAGAGGGGAGCAGAAAAAAGACAGCGATATTGACATCCTCGTTGAATTTTATCCACAGGCGGAGATGGATTTAATAAAATTTGTTGAACTTGAAGAATATTTATCTGAGTTATTGGGAATAAAAGTTGATCTGGTAATGAAATCCGCTCTTAAACCACGTATAGGGAAACAGATATTGAAAGAGGTAGTTTATATATGAAAAGATTCGGAGTAGATACAAAAGTTGTGTGGGATACTGTTATAAAGAGAATTCCAGAAGTCGAACCACTGTTTGAGAGGATGTTAGAGGAGTTGGAGGAGAAATAAATTTGAGCTGGCGAGATTTGACTTTGCGGCACTTCGTGCCTTGCCCCTAACGGGGCCACTTAACAGTGGATAAAAGGCTTCGCCTCCGCCCAAATTTGCTATCGCAAACTTCATAATCTCCCGAACGTAATATGCGACTCCCTTACAACAGTCCTATCTTTTTCTGTGCCTTGAGCTTTGAGAACACCCCTTTCGTTTGTAGCATTCTACCTCTCCACCCTCCTCTCCACCGAGTGTGCATGGGCATATAGCCCCTCCACCCTCGCGAGGGTGCACACCACATCGCTCACTGCCTTTAATCCTTCCCGTGTTAGGTGCTGGACGCACGAGAGCTTCATGAAGTGGTGCGTGCCAAGCGCCGAGTACATCCTCGCATACCCGGCGGTGGGCAGCACGTGGTTGGTGCCGCTGGCGTAGTCCCCCACCGCCACGGGGGTGTATCTCCCAAGAAATATCGAGCCAGCACTGCGTATGTGCTTCAGCACCGCCTCGGGGTCCTCTGTCATGATTTCGAGGTGCTCTGGGGCAAATTCGTTGGAAAACGCGATGCATTCCTCAATGGAGGATGCCACGATTGCCCTCGCGTGTGATAGCGCCTGCTCTATGATGGCAGAGCGTGGCTCCTCTCGGCACAGCTCGTCCACCCTTTCAGAGACCTCGAGTGCCAGCCGCTCCGATGGGGTGATGAGCACGCACACCGCGGATGGGTCGTGCTCTGCCTGAGCCAGAAGGTCGAGCGCAATGGCGGTGGCATCGGCGCTCTCATCGGCAATCACGAGCACCTCAGATGGACCTGCTGGAAAGTCTATGTCCACCACATCCCTCACGAGCATCTTGGCACACGTCACCCACACGTTGCCCGGACCCACTATCTTGTGCACTGGGGCTATGCTCTCGGTGCCGTATGCCATGGCAGCTATCGCCTGAGCCCCCCCGACTTTGTACACCTCGCGTACGCCAGCGATGTGGGCTGCCGCCAGCGTGTATGGGTTCACCTCACCGCTTTTTGTGGGGGGAGTGCACATGCATATCCTGTCCACACCCGCAACCTTCGCGGGTATGCAGCACATGAGCACCGTTGATGGGTATGCAGCTCTTCCGCCAGGCACGTATGCTCCAACACTCTCGATGGGCGTGTACCTCACCCCCACCCTCACGCCCGGGAAAAGCTCGTGCATCCACTCGCTGCCCTCGAGCTGTAGGGCATGGAACCTCTCGATGTTCTTCGCTGCGGTGCGCAGGGCATCGAGCACCTCTGGCTCCACCCTCTCGAGGGCGCGCTCCATCTCGTCCCTCGAAACACGAATCTCAGAGAGCGATGTGCCATCGAAGCGCTCTGTGAGCTCGATGAGGGCGGCGTCTCCCCGCTCTCTGACGTCCTCTATGATGGCCCTGACAGTGGGAACGACCTCCGTTAGCGAACTGCTCCTCTCCAAGAGTGCCCGCCTCTCTTCGCTGCCAAGGCTCTTGAGATGCACGACCTCGAGAGACATGGATACACATCTTGCCTCTCGCTATAAAGCCTTTCGCAACGTATATACCCCATCAGATACGTGTGTGGCTCATGTTCAGCAGCACCGTGTGCACGGGCTGTGCCCTGCTGTGCGATGACGTGGAGGTCAGCATCGAGGAAGGCAAGGTGGAGCACACCAGACAGGCGTGCAGGAAGGGGATGGAGCACCTCAGGGCGCATAATGGTGATGGCGCCTTGGACGCCCTGGATGATGCGCTCGAAAGGGCGGCGGAGATGCTGAAGCAGAGCAGCTCCCCTCTGCTGTATGAGCTCTCCAGCCTTTCGAATGAGGGTATAGAGCTGGCGCTTGAGCTTGCAGAACGGGTGGGTGCGTGTGTGGACTTCGAGGCATCGGCGTGCAGGGGGGCTGCGTATGAGCTGTTCCTCACGAGTGAGCGGACGGTGAGCCTCGAGTGGGTCAGGGACAACGCCGATGTGATAGCCTACATATTCTGCGACCCCCTGAGCACCCATCCCAGACACCTCTCGATGTACTCCTACTACCCGAGGGGTGAGCACCGACAGCAGGGATGGGACAAGGACAGGAAGACGTTCGTTGTGGACGCATACGAGAGTGCCACCGCAAGGGTGGCGAACAGGTTCTTCCACGTGGCACATGCCGAGGCAGACGCATTCTTCAGCTCGCTCGCTCGGGCTCTCTCTGGAAGGGTGCCCTCTGCCACCTCGCATCTCACCCAAAAGCACATACTCGAGATGGCGAGCCATCTCAAGAGGGCAGAGGATGGGGTGCTCGTGCTGGGCCCAGAGCTCGCTCACGTGAGCAGGGAGGGACTACATGAGCTGCTCTCTGCCCTCGAGGGCACGAACGTGCGCATCCTTCCCACCTTTCCATATGCCAACTCGAGGGGGATGAGCGAGGCGGTGTACAGGAGGGTGGGAGCTGTGTGTGCAATCGGCTTTGATGGCAGCTGGCACCGTGTCGAGGGCGTCGATAGCCCCGACCTGATCCTCAGCATGGGAGATGATCCCATCGCTGTACGCCCATCGCTGCTGCGCTCACGCCCCACCATCATCTCCGCCTCGTTCCGACCAACGCTCACGGGCAGGGCTGCCACGCTAACATTTCCGATGGCGGTTCTGGGAGTGGACGAGGGCGGAACCGCCACGAGGCTCGATGGGGAGGTGGTGAGCATCCCAGCGCTCGTGCACTCAAGGCCAGGGGGCGCTGCCATCCTCGAGAGGCTACTCGAGCATCTCTGATGGTGGGTGCCACCTCTTATAGAGCTGGTGCTCGAGCCCGAGCACATCGAGCACCCTGCCCACGATGAAGTCTATGCACTGCTGCACCGTGGTGGGATGGTGGTAGTATGCAGGGCAGGCCGGAAGTATGCGCGCTCCTGCCCTCGCCGCCCTCACCATGTTCTCGAGGTGCACGAGGCTCAAGGGGGTCTCCCGTGGCACGAGCACGAGCGTCCTGCCCTCCTTGAGGCACACATCGGCAGCCCTCGCAATGAGGGTGTCCGCATAGCCATTGGCAATGCTCGATAGGCTCTTCATGCTGCACGGCGCCACCACCATCGCATCGATGCGATACGAGCCGCTCGCGATGGGGGCCCAGAGCTGGTCGTTGTCCCAGCACGCAGATGCCCTTGCCTTTAGCTCCTCCTCCGATATCGTGCACTCCAGCTCCAGTATGTGCCTTGCAGCATCCGAGAGCACGAGGTGGGTGGTGTGCCCACCGCTGGAGAGCACATCAAGCAGCCTTGCCCCTATGCCGACACCGCTCGCGCCCGTGATGCCCACCACGATTTTCAACGCTACACCCCCAGCTCGTCCTCCATGGGCGGGCGCACCACCACCGTGCGCTCTCTTCTGGACTGAACAGCCTCTCTCCACTGCTCCGGGGCATCGATGGAGCCACCCACCCGTCCCTCGCACAGCCTTCTTCTCACTCTGACGAGCGTGGGGGTGTTGATGCACACCCCGGAGATGACGGCAGTCCCCCTGTGCAGGGCGGGAAGGTGCTCTATCACATCCCTGCTGAACGACTCCACCGTGCGGGACACGTATTCCTGGTCCGAGGGGTTCACGATTCGAAGTGTTATCTGGGACATGCACTGCGAGAGGGCATCGGGGTCCAGCTTGCTGGGCCTCTGGGACACGAGGCACACGCCCACCCCGAACTTTCTTCCCTCGGCGAGCACCTGTTTGAGGATGCGCTTGGATGGAGAGTGTCCCTCTGCAGGGGTGAACCTGTGCGCCTCCTCGAGCACCACGAACGCTGGGCTTGGAATATAGCGCTCGCTGCCCTCCTCGTACTCCTCCAGCACCGTGCCCCGTCTGGCATCGAACAGCAGCCTCAGCAGCACCGCGGCTATGAGCTGCTGAAAGTCCTCCCCTATGCCGCTGACGTCCATTATGGTGAGCTTTCCTGCCTCGAAGTACGTGGAGAGGGGAATGCCCTCACTGTCCGTTATTATGCCCCTGCGCCTGAGCCTGCCAAGCCTCCACAGCAGGGCGTCCACGGTGGACTCCCCAGCGTCCCGCTGCAGCTCTATCTGCTCCTCCAGCTCGTCCAGCGTGAACATCCCCACGGGCCTGAACCCTTTTTTCCTCTCCCTCTCGAGCGCCCGCTCCCTTGCCCGCCTGTATGCCTGCTCGAAGAACTCCCGCATCTTTGGCGAGAGGTTGCCGTCGTCCATCATGGCGAGGTAGTCCGAGGGCTCGAGGTCGCACGCCCGTATCTTCACCTCTTGGGGCCGCACCACGTGCACCTTGGGCCTGTAGCGCCCGCTCACAAAGTGCTCGATGTCCACAATTCTTTTCATCGAGGAGGCATACTCGCCATGGGGGTCGAACACCAGCACCGAGGCGCAGTTCTTGGGCATCATCATCTCCTCGAGCAGCACCCCGACGGTGTACGACTTTCCAGAGCCCGTGGAGGCTATCACCGCAAGGTGCTGGCTTGCGATATCACTCACAGAGAGGTGCACTGGGACATCTGTGCCCAGCACGTGCCCCACGAAGGCAGAGCCCACGCCCCCGTCCACCTTGCTCACCTGCCTCAGCGTGTGCTCATCTGCAGCCTCTATGGGCGTGCCCACCTCGGGCATCTGCATCGGGTTCACGAACTCGCCAAGCTCCTCATCGAAGCTTCCCACGATTTTAGCCCGTGCGAGCACCATCCTGTATGCATCTGGCTCGAGCCCCATGAGCTCGCACAGCTCGAGGGGCGATATGTCGGGAGAGGAAAACAGCTCTGGGGGCAGCTGTGCCTGAGGCCTGCACTCCACCACCCTGCACAGCACCCTTCTCTCATCGCCATAGCACACGAACGTGCCGCCTGCCAGCACTCTCGGTGTGATGAACGTAAAGCCCCCTCCATCGAACGTGCACACCCTGCCCAGGACCTCTCCCATCGCCATCACCACCCGAGTGTTGGCACGGCTGGTTTATGTGCTTATCCCTCGGCTTGGACGAGCGAGCTATGACATCTCATCCTTCTGTTTTTCCTCCCCTAAGTATTCAAAAAGTTTTGGTGATTTAAGCTCCAATAGCGATTCTTTTATTCTTTTTTCCGCCAACTTCACATATTCTTCACTAATCTCATAGCCCATATACTGTCTGCCTGTTTTTATTGCTGCTATTGCTGTTTGTCCACTGCCCATGAAAGGGTCTAACACCACTTCACCCTCAAAGGTGTAAAGTTGAATACATCTGTAAGGTAGTTCCACAGGAAATGGTGCTGGATGGCCTATTTTTTTAGCCGAAACTGCGGGGAACGTCCACACGCTCTTGGTGAACTCTAAGAACTCCTCCCTTGATATTGTGCTTTTTCGCTTTTTATTCTCACGCTTAAATGTATCTTTGCAAAAGACGAGTATGTATTCATGGATATCTCTCAAAGTGGGATTCTTGGCCGATAGCCAGCTACCCCACGCCGTAGAAGGACTTGCACTGGTACCCTTATTCCATATTATTTCTCCCCTCATTAAAAATCCTATATCAAGCATGTCTTCGATAATAAAAGAATGTAAAGGAACATATGGCTTCCTCCCCAGATTTGCTACATTTATGCACACTCTTCCGCCAGGGACTAAAACTCTATATGTCTCTTTCCAAACTCTTTTTAAGAACTCTCTGTACTCAGATAGGGTTAAGTTTCTGTCATATTCTTTTCCTACATTGTATGGAGGCGATGTAACCATTAAATGAATACTATTATCTGGCAGTTCTTCCATATTTTCACTGGATTTACATAAAATAGAGTTTAGATATTCTTGTGATATATCATTCTCAGTATATTTAACTTTTTTCTCTTTAGGAAGGTCTTCATAGAGTCTGCTGGAATAGAATTCACTAGAATCATGATTGATCCGTCCGGGAACTCCGAACTTACTTGTTTTTGTTCCTTCTCTCTTTCTCTTATTCATCGCCAATACCTCTAAGCATTTTTAAGAATTTTTCGGCTTTTCTTTCATATGTAGGCTCTTTGTTAGATATTTCAATTATCTTTCCAAGTTTGACCTTTGGTATCATTGAAGAGAAAAACTCCTTATCTTCCTTAATTAGCTGCTTAAGAATATTGTATAATTCAATATAGTCTATTCTCAAAAAACCTTTCCCAGGTGTGCTCTTAATGTTATTTTTACTTGGATTATCTAAAGGATTTGGATTTACAGAATAAAAACCCATGTATTATGCCCGATTTTTTAAGAAAATCTACTTTCTTATAATATGTATTTGTTATTGGCGTATTACCAATTACTACAATGGGAATTTTGGATGATTGAAATCCAGAAACTCTAATGTTAATACTCTTCCCGATATTAACATTGTATCTGAGCGCAATAATCCAGGATTTCCTTGATGGGTAGTGTAATCCCCAATACATTTTATCTTCCCGTTGCTTGCAAGACCCCTTCGGAGGGGGATACGCAAGGGGAGGTGGCTAAGTTTAAATACTCTGCTAAATATACCAAG
>LDZQ01000579.1_pt1 | contig 54308 bp, 62 predicted proteins | sample 615361 | NCBI WGS metagenome assembly LDZQ01 (sample SAMN03408297, study PRJNA278302) | terrestrial metagenome | isolation source: oil reservoir sample I2 | place: USA: Alaska, North Slope, Ivishak formation | collected 2013 | reverse complement strand
CCTCTCGTCATTGAGTATGCTGTAGAGAAAAAGGTTGATGTTGAAATTGAGGCTATTCCGGGTGTAACAGCTGCCTCAGCAGCCTCATCACTGCTCGGCTCAGCTATAAGCGGTGATTTTGCTGTTGTTAGCCTCAGCGATTTGCTGGTTCCGTGGAGTGTGGTGGAGAAGAGGCTCCTTTACGCCCTAAGCGGGGATTTTGTGGTGGCAATCTACAACCCATCCAGCAGAAGGAGGAAGGAAAACTTCAGAAAGGCAATGGAGATAGTTAGAAGGTTCAGGGGAGATGCGTGGGTCGGGGTTGTGAGGAACGCGGGCAGAGAGGGGCAGCAGGTTGAAATCAGGAGAGTTTCTGAGGTTGATGAGGTGGACATGAACACCATTCTGATTGTGGGAAATTCAGAGACGAAGGTTGTGGATGGGAAGATGTTCACGCCCCGCGGTTACTCGAATAAGTACAATATCGGTGAAAAGAGAAGGGCGGAAAGGATGGGAGCATCGACGAAGGGTGGAATGGAAGTGGCGAGAAGGAGCGAGGAGATTCTAAGGAGCTTTTATCCTGAAGAGGGGCTGAGAGGGGACATAATTAGGAGATGCATCGCGACAACGGGGGATGTGACGATAAAGGACGTTATCAGGTTTGTGGGGGATACCGAGGAGGGAGTCCGAGCTTTGCGGGATGGCTGCAGGATAATCGCAGACGTGCACATGGTAAGGGCCGGTTTGAGGAGAGATGCGATTGTTGCTGTAGACTTTGCCAGAGGTGATGACACGAGGACTGCTTCAGGCATCAGAAATCTTGCGGAGATGATTGAGGGAAGTTTGGTTGCCATTGGCAACTCGCCCTCGGCAGCCTTTGCTTTATGCGAGGTGGCTGAGAAGCATCCGCCAAGGTTCATCGTTGCCACTCCCGTTGGCTTCGTGAATGCTGCAGAGTCGAAGGAGATGGTCAGAAAGCTGCCAGTTCCTTCAGTGACAACCGAGGGGCCGAGGGGTGGGAGCGGGATTTGTGCTGCGATAGTTAACTGCCTGATCGAGCATGCTGATAGACCCGATTGAGCTTTACCGCTATCCCGAAAAGTGGATTAAGGATAGGGATGCGGAGAAGAAGGTAAGGTCAGGGCTTTACATTCTCACGGAGGACGGCTATCTGCGGAGGGGGATAACTACTGGAACTACAGCCTCCGCTGCTGCTGTTGCTGCTATTGCCTCTCTGAAAGAGAAAGTGGAAAAAGTAAAGGTTTCCACGCCTGCAGGGGTGGATGTTGAGGTGGAGGTTGAAGCTGAAAAGGGCTTTGCGAGGGTGAGGAAGTTCTCGGGCGACCACGAGTTTGATGTTACCAACGGCATTATCTTTGAGGCTGAGGTTTGCGAAACATCTGGAATATTTTTCGGCAGGGGCGTAGGTGTTAAGGCTGGAGAGAAGGCGGTAAGCAGGTCTGCAAAGCTTCAAATCCTTGAGAACTTCATAAAAGCCAGCAGGGAGTTTAATTTCAGTGGAGGAGTTAGGATTTCTGTTCCGGATGGGGAAGAGGTGGCCAAGAAGACCGGCAACGAAAAGGTAGGGATAAAAGGCGGAATATCCATACTGGGAACAACTGGCTTCGTTGAGCCGTGGTGTAAGAAGCTTGTAGAGACGAAGCTGAAAATTGCGATGCAGTACCACAGAATAGCAATTACAACGGGCAGAAAGGCTTGGCTCTACGCAAGGAAGAAGTTTCCCGAATATCAGCCCTTCGTCTTCGGAGTGCACATTGATGAGGCCCTAAAGCATCCGGGAGAGAAGATTATCGTGGGATTTCCGGGATTGCTGAAAATCTGGGCTGGCAGCAGGGATAGGATTGAGGAGAGGGGCAGAGAGGAAGGGGTTAAAGTGGTGGTGATTGAGGATGATATGGATAGTTGGGTCTGGGACGTGCAGGGGACAGACCACTGAAAGGGCTAAGGAAATCATAGAAAGGGCGGAGGTAATCTACGGAAGCAGAAGGGCGTTGGAGCTGGCTGGTGTTGTGGATGACAGCAGGGCGAGAATATTGAGGAGCTTTAAGGGAGATGAAATCAGGAGAATTATGGAGGAGGGGAGGGAGAGGGAGGTTGCTGTAATCTCCACCGGAGACCCCATGGTTGCCGGGCTGGGGAGAGTTTTGAGGGAGATTGCTGAAGATGTTGAAATTAAAATCGAGCCCGCCATTTCCAGCGTTCAGGTTGCCCTCGCAAGGCTGAAGGTTGATTTGAGTGAGGTAGCAGTAGTGGACTGCCACGCCAAGGATTTTGATGCCGAGCTTACCGAGCTTCTAAAGTACAGACACCTGCTCATTCTCGCTGACTCGCACTTTCCGCTTGAGAGGCTCGGTAAAAGGAGGGTCGTTCTTCTCGAAAACCTCTGCATGGAGGGAGAGAGGATTAGAGAAGGGAATGCCGATTCCATCGAGCTGGAATCGGATTACACAATAATTTTTGTTGAAAGGGAGGTGATGGAATGAGAAGAGGTCTGGTTATAGTTGGGCACGGAAGCCAGCTCAACCACTACAGAGAGGTTATGGAGCTGCACAGGAAGAGGATTGAGGAGAGCGGAGCCTTTGATGAGGTTAAGATAGCCTTTGCTGCGAGGAAAAGGAGGCCGATGCCCGATGAGGCGATAAGGGAGATGAACTGCGATATCATTTATGTAGTCCCCCTCTTCATCTCCTATGGCTTGCACGTCACCGAGGACCTGCCGGATTTGCTCGGTTTTCCGAGGGGAAGAGGGATTAAAGAGGGAGAGTTTGAGGGGAAGAAGGTTGTAATCTGCGAGCCAATCGGAGAGGACTACTTCGTCACCTACGCCATCCTCAACTCCGTGTTCAGGATCGGCAGGGACGGGAAAGGTGAGGAGTGAGCATGACCGCTGGCAAAACAATCGCAATGTGGAGTGGTGGAAAGGATAGCTGCCTTGCATTATGGAGGGCAATGAAGGAAATGGAAGTTGACAGCCTCGTCTGCATGATGCAGCACGGAAAGGCGAGGGCACATGGGATAAGCGCTGAAATTGTTAAGGCGCAGGCCGAAAGCATAGGCATAGACATTGTTGTTGAAGAGGCAACGTGGGAGGATTATGGGAGGAGGTTGAAGGGCATCTTTCACAGATTAGGAGTTGAGAGGGCGGTTTTCGGGGATATGTACCTCGAAGAGCACAGGACGTGGATAGAGAGGGTTTGCAGGGAAAGTGGTGTAAAGCCGTTTTTCCCTTTGTGGGGTGAGAGCACTGAAAAGCTGGCGGAGGAGTTCATCGAGGCGGGGTTTGAGGCTTACGTCATTGCAACGAAAAAGGAGTTCAGAGACCTTCTTGGAAGAAGATTTGACCGCAAATTTGTTGATGAAGTTAAGAAAAGGGGAATCGACCCCTGCGGTGAAGATGGTGAGTTCCACACCTTAGTTGTTGACGGACCAATTTTCGAAAAAAGGCTGGAAGTGAAGCTTCTGGATGCCTACGAGGGGGAGAGGTACTGGCACTTGGGGGTGGAACTTTTGAGAGCTTAAACCTCAAAAACGCTCCCGCTCCCAACCATCACATACTTCTCCCCAAGCTTCTCCTTGAGCACGAACTCATAGCCTAAACCAGTGCAGTGGCAGGGAGCAATCTTCTCGATTATGGCATCAAGCCACTTGATGATTTCAGGAAGCTCTGAAGGCTTGAAGGCGATCAGATGCGTCCCACCTACAATGTACTTCACCTCATCTCCCACAACCTCCTCTGCCCACTCAACCGTGTTCCTCAGCCCTGCGTGGCAGCAGCCGAGGACGAGAAGCAATCCTTTATCGGTTTTTACGGCTACGGATGTATCGTCCAGCAGCCCGTCAAACTGCTTTTCTCCATCAACCACGATGTAGGAGTCCTCAAGCAGCGCTTGCTCGTGCTTCCTTGGCACTTCTCCAAGCATCCACACGTCTTTTGCAACCTCCTGAGGCTCGGTAACCTCCACAACCTCAGCCATCGCCTCAATCCTCTCCCTTACAAAAGGTATGCCCACATGCATCCCCTTGTAAAACCTCGGCAGGAAAGCATGGGGATGAGTGTAGAGCTTCATTTTTGGCCTCAAAACACTCATCAGCCCGCCCGTGTGGTCGTAGTGGCCGTGGCTCAGTACCATCTTTTGCGGCAATTCAAGCCCCCTCACCAGCATGTTCCTAAAGGCGATATCGGACTGCCCTGAATCCATCAAAACAGGCTCCTTAGCGTCAATGTATGCAGAAAAACCCCACTCAGCCTTCATTCCCGGTGGCCTTAAGTCAACTACCTTATTGTCCACAAGAACGTAAACTTTCACCATAATTATATTTAATTCCAGGGCATTTTAATCCTTTTGATTTGGGATGCTTAGTTCCGCCTCAACTTCCAGGAGGTTGTCAGTTTTTCCAGCCAAAGCGATTCTGCAGCCCTCCTCAATTGTGAAATTGAGGTCCATGATAACCCTCCCGCCGCATTCCGCGGCAATTACCTTCACACCCTTACCCTCGAGCTCCTTTAGGGTTTTTCCTACTACCTTGGACCCCCTCTTTACCTCGTAAACGGCAATCTCGATATTCTCAAACCTCATTCTCCTTCTTATAGATTCTCCGAAAACCTCTGAGAGAATCATCTCAGCCGTAACCATTGGCAACACAATAACGTAGTCCGCTCCCGCCACGTACATCTTCTCCGCATTCTCACTTTCGTTGCATCTGACGTAAATCTTCAAATCCTCCCTCATTCTTCGTAGAGTTAGAACGCAGAAAATGGCATGTGTGTCTTCTGGAAGGGCGATAATTGCGGCATCGAAATCGGATAGCTCGATATTTTCCCAGAAGGATTCCGACGTTACGTCGGCCCTTATAAACTCGGCACTTCCCTCGGGCTCGTGCACCTCCTTATCAACGACGACTGTATCCACTCCCCTCGAGGTCAGAATTCTTGCCGCTGTCCTCCCAACGTCACCGTAGCCTAAAATGAGTACCCTCATACACGATCCCCTTTATTGCCTCCTCAGTACCGGCCAAAAGTGCAACGCAACCCTTTTCAAGAACTCTGTCCTTTGGTGGGTTGAACTCCAGATTTCCGAGACGGCATGCTGCAATGACCCTCAGCCCTCTCTCCTCAAGTTCTGAGACTGAAATATTCGACGGCAGCACGATTTCAATTGCCTGCACACCATCGAAAATCTCCCTTCTCTTCCCGATCTCGACCTCCTGAAGTATCATCCTCGCAATGCTCGAAGCTATGAGACTTTTCGGCAGGAACACCTTCTTTGCCCCCGCGTAGAGCAGGTATTTCGTGTACCTGTAATCCCCGTAGACAACATACTTTGGAATGCCATACTCCTTGAGTGTGAGCAGCGTGTCGAGAATGTCCTCCACCCTGTCCCATGCTACTATCATGGCGTTTGCTCTCTCAACTCCGTTCTCGAGAAAAGACCGCTCGGAGCCGCTGGTGAGGACGCAAACGACTCTGTCATCCAGAGCCCTTCTTACCCTTTCAGGGTCTTTTTCAAGAACGACGTAGTTAACACCGAATTCTCTGAGTATCTTGCAGAATTCGACTGTGAAGAGGTTGTATCCGCAGATAATAATGTGGTTGCTCATTTTGACAGATGTCGGTAAGACGAGCTTTAGCCTCTCCTCTGCCCAGGGAATTATGGCGTACGGAAGCAGGAAGCCGAAGAAGTACAGCACACCGCTGACCATTACAACAACCGAGAAAATCTTGCCCGCCGGTGTAGTGAAGTAAATATCCCCATACCCGACGGTTGTTATCGTCGCTATGACCCAGTAAAACCCATCGACAATTGAGTAGCTTCTCCCCTCGTAATTCTGCATCAGCGCGACGAAAAGCGTTGAGTAGAAGAGAATTAGAAAAATAAAAATTAAAATCGAATTTAGGATTCTTGACCTCATTCGGGCTTTGCCATCAGCTGGGTCTTGCCGAGGATTTTTCCGTCTTTGGCGTGCGGGTTTCTGAAGACGGTGTCGTTGCTCTTCTCAATCTCCCTCGCCTGATCGGCAAGGATTGCGGCGATTCTCATCATCTCGTGAGCTGAAGCGACAAGCGGGATGTACTTCTCTGGATCCTTCTCAATGAAGCATCCCTTCACGTCGATGTCCGCAACCTTCTCTGCAATGTAGAATGCCGCCATCGCCTTCGCCTTGGCGTATGGATTGCTGAACTTACCAGCCTCGACTGCCTTTTCGGCTGTGACAACAATCTGCGGAAGCTCAGGCTGCTTTCCAGCCTTAATATCTTCAATAACCTTGTCGATTGCCTCCTGCACGAGCCTGAAGGCTCCGGTAGCGGCGAGAACCTTAACGACATCAGCGTTGAAAAGCGCCATCTCTGTCGGGTCGAGGAACTCTCTCCTCGCTCCAATCATGGAGTCTGCGTTGATTAGAATGTATCCGAATCCCTTCTCCTTAAGCTCGTCCTTTGCCTTCTTTGCCGGTGCGTCGCTGATTACAATTACAGGCTTGCCCTCAAAGGCCTCTCTGGCAGCCTTTGGCCCTGGTAGGGCTGCGTTTGGTGAAACAACAATCACAACATCCGGGTCGAACTCCTTGAGCTTCTCAGCCACAACAGCCTCTTCAGGCTGCATTTTTGCACCGCTTGTAACAACTCTAACCTCGATGTCCTCCCTGTCAGCCCTCTCATCAAGCAGATACTCCACAAGCAGAGCAGTGCCAATAGCACCCATTTTCAAAACTCCGACCTTAACCATTTTATCACCTGATGCCAGTATGCTCTGCTTTATTTAACATTTCCTTTTTAATCTCACCGCTGACGTTTACTCATGAAGATATTCTTCGTCATAGACATAAAGAAAGGTAAAGTGGTAGCGGGCAAAGGTGGGGAGAGGGATAAGTACCCTCCAATTACCGATTTTAGCGAGCTTGTAACCTCTGACGATCCGCTGGACGTGATTTCTCAGATTGAGCCAAGATACTTGTATGCGGCAGACCTGGACCAAATTACGGGGGTTGGAAGCAACTTTGAAGCTCTTGTCAAAATCTCAGAAGCGGTGGATGAGCTGATTGCAGATTGCGGTTTCAGAAGTCCAGAAGAGCTGGAAAACCTGCCTTTTACACCTGTTGTGGGAACAGAGACCTTTGACATAACCCGTCTTGAGAAAAAATGCTACGTGAGTCTCGATTTTAAAGGCAAATTTCTTGACGCATCGGGCAAGTTCAGCAGCTGGAAGGATGCTGTTGAATTCCTCAACTCTCTTGAGCTGAAAGGCATCATTGTCCTGCCCATACACCTCGTTGGAACGATGAAGGCAGACTTCTCCCTCGTTGAGGATGTGATTGAGGCATCAGACAATCCCGTTCTTATGGGCGGTGGTGTTTCTGGCATGGAAGACCTATACAGCCTTAAGGAAATGGGCTGCGAGGGAGTGCTGGTTGCAACAGCCGTGCACAGGGGGAAGATTCCCTTAGAGGTGGTCAAACGAGGGGAAATTTAGATTTTCTCTCCAATTATCCATGAGCTAACTACCAGCGTAAAAGTAAAGCTTTTATAACATTTGAACAATTGCTCAAGTATGGAATCAAAAGCTCCAAGTTGTAAGAGTGTGAGCGTGGGAGAATATGTTGATGAGGTTGCATCCAGTCTGCCTCCAGATGACAAAATCATTGAGCTTGCAGAGTTTCTTCAAGCCTTTGCCGACTCGTCGAGGTTGAAAATCCTTCTCGCTCTGTCAAAGCGGGAGCTTTGTAACTGTGACCTGTCAGCGATAACTGGTCTGTCAGTGTCAGCCATCTCGCATCAGCTGAGGCTTTTGAAGGACAGAAAGCTTGTTAAGTACAGGCGAGAGGGAAAGAGCGTGTTTTACAGCCTTGATGATGAGCATGTTGGTGCAATTCTCAGGATAGCAATGGAGCACGTAGGTGAGTCAAAATGAAAAGGTACAAGCTTAAGGGGCTGAGCTGTGCCAAGTGTGCTGCAAACATAGAGGAGGAGCTGAAAAAGCACAAAGGCTTTGCTGCTGTGAACTTCGCCACCTCTGAGCTTGTGGTTGATGCGGATGAGGAGGAGGTTTTAGAGGTCGTTAAGAGAGTGGAGCCAGAGGTTGAAGTGATTAAAATAGATGGTATGGGGGAAGGGGAAGAGGAAGAAGAAACTGACACAAAAAAAGAAGTAGTGCAAATAGCTGTTGCTGGAATTCTGTTTGGTTTAGGACTGATTTTCGAGCAGGCTCTTCACACAACGCCGGTGGCAGAGTACGCTCTTTTCCTTTCTGCCTACTTAATTGCAGGACATAGAATCCTAGTAAAAGCTGTGAAAAATCTCAGAAGGGGTGTTGTCTTTGACGAGAATTTCCTAATCAGCATAGCTACGATAGGAGCAGTTGCCATTCATGAAATGCCAGAAGCCGTGGCGGTTATGCTCTTCTTTAGAGTCGGTGAGTTCATGCAAGATTTAGCTGTTGGAAAATCAAGAAGATCAATTAAATCGCTGCTTGCGATCAAAGCAGAATACGCAAACCTGAAGGTTAAGGATGAAATAAGAAGGGTTAAGCCCGAAGATGTTAGAGTTGGCGACCTGATTGTTGTAAAGCCTGGGGAAAGAATACCTCTCGACGGTGTTGTGGTTGAAGGTTCTTCAGTCGTTGACACCTCAGCCCTAACTGGGGAGTCGAAACCGAGAGAGGTTGCGGAGGGGGAGGAGGTTCTTTCCGGGATGGTGAACCTCAGCGGTTTGCTTACTGTTAGGGTTACAAAGCCCTTCTCTGCATCTACTGTTTCGAGGATACTCGAACTTGTTGAAGAGGCGTCGAGCAGGAAGGCTAAGGCTGAGAAGTTCATGACCAAATTTGCCCGCTACTACACTCCTGCAGTTATAGCCCTCGCCTCAGCCATCGCGGTGATTCCACCATTCGTGTTGGGAGAGCACTTCACCACTTGGATTTACAGAGCTTTGGTTCTGCTTGTGATCTCCTGTCCCTGTGCGCTCGTTGTATCCATCCCGCTGAGCTACTTTGCAGCTATAGGTAAGGCTGCGAGGAAAGGGATTCTGATCAAGGGTGCGAACTTCATTGATGTGCTGAAATCAACAAGGGTTGTGGCAATGGACAAAACGGGCACGCTCACAGGAGGGAGCTTTAAGGTTGCTGGTGTTGTTGCGGTGAATGGATTTAAAGAGGAGGATGTGCTGAAGTTTGCAGCCATTGCTGAGACACATTCAAACCACCCAATTGCCAGGTCTGTCGTAGAGGCTTACGGGGGCGACTTGGAATTGAAAGTTGAAGAGTATCGGGAAATCGCTGGAAGAGGGGTTGTTGCAAGCGCCAATGGGTTCACAGTAGTGGCTGGAAACGATCTGCTCATGCATGAGATGGAGATAGAGCACGAATTCTGCAAGGTTGAAGGTACAGTTGTGCATGTTGCTGTCAATGGCAAGTATGCAGGTTACATCATCGTGGCGGATCAGCTTAAGGAGGATGCCAAACAGGCTGTTGAGGAGTTGAAGGCAGCTGGATGCAAAGTTGTAATGCTTACGGGAGACAGCAAAGAAGTTGCTGAGACCATAGCTGCTCAGCTTGGCATCGAGTACTTTGCAGAACTGTTGCCTGAAGACAAGGTTAGGGTTATTGAGGAAATCCAGACAAGGGAGAGACCTGTTGCTTTTGTTGGAGATGGGATAAACGATGCCCCAGTTATTGCAAGGGCAGATGTCGGAGTGTCTATGGGTGCTATGGGGAGTGATGCAGCCATTGAGGTTGCTGACGTTGTTATCATGGATGACAGACCTTCCAAGGTGCCAAAAGCAATAAAGCTGGCGAGAAAAACGCAAAAGGTGGTTTGGGAAAACATAGGTTTAGCTTTGGCTGTTAAGGGGTTTTTCGTCGCCCTCGGCACTCTTGGCATGGCGACTATGTGGGAGGCGGTGTTTGCGGATGTGGGAGTGACGCTGATTGCCGTGGCGAATTCGATGAGGCTGCTGAGATAAGGGATTTGCTGAGGGATTTTAGCCATGAATTTTTTCAGAGATCGCCACAAGCCCTATCCCTATCCCGTAGGCCGCGAAGCAGAAGGGGCAGTAGTAGGAGTTAAGGATAGCATAGGTGCCGAGAAAGGCTGCTCCTGCCACACCGCTGAACCTCCAGAGAATTACAATTTTTCGGTTCAATTTGATTTTAAAAACTAATGCTGAGAAAGCAAACCACAGCAGCCCAAGCAGAGCTGGTAGGTAGTGGGGCAGAGAGAAGACAGAAATGGGGGCACAGGTGCCGATGGGGCAGTCTGGCTGAGTGCTGATGTAGAGGAGGTATGCTGAGTCAACCAGACCTGCAGCTATGAGTGCGTAGGCGAGTCTGATCATTCCACCCCTCCCAGCTGATTTATTGCTTTCATCACTTCATTGAACCCCACAAAGGTGTAGTCCCTGTCCGCCCTGACAACCATTGTTGGAACATACTTGATTCCAAGCGATGAAGCGAGGGAGGAGCACTCCTCGTCCATGCTTGCTACATTGCAGAGCTTTATCTCCCTCTTTTCCATGAGATCGCTTATGTAGGGCTTGAGCTGCTGGCAGTAGTGGCAGTAGTCGGAGTAGAAGTAGAAAACCTCTCCATCCTGCGGTAAAGGTGGCTGGTAAAGGCTGCTCCCAACCACCGCTGCTGCAGAGCCGACAAACACTGCCAGAATGTAGAATGCGGCCTTGTTCAGCATCAAAACAACCTGAGAAGGTTGAAATATATCCTTTGCGGTAAAATTTTTAAGGCTTTGGCAAACTCAGAACGAGGTGAGTAAATGCCAGTGCTCTGGTTGGCGGATGTGGATAAGAACGATATTCCCTTGGTGGGCGGTAAAGGAGCAAATCTCGGTGAGCTGCTGAGAGCTGAAATCCCAGTTCCTGATGGGTTTGTTGTTGATGCCAGAACCTTTAGAGATTTCATCCAGAAAACGGGTATTGCCAGCAAGATTTACTCCTTACTTGATAACCTTAACGTTGAGGATACTGACGCTCTTGAAAGTGCTTCAAAGGAAATCAGAAAAATCATAGAAGAAGCCAAGATCCCGGAGGAGATAGAGAAGGAGATAAGGGAGGCTTACAGAAAGCTCTGCGAGGAGGAGGGAAAGGAAGTTTACGTTGCGGTCAGAAGCTCAGCAACCGCAGAAGATTTGCCGGATGCAAGCTTTGCGGGGCAGCAGGAGACTTATCTGAACGTTGTTGGCGAGGACGAGGTTGTTGAGAAGGTCAAGAAATGCTGGGGGAGTCTTTTCACACCTAGGGCCATTTACTATAGAGTCCAGAAGGGCTTCAGGCATGAGGACGTCAGCATCGCCGTCGTTGTGCAGAAGATGGTGAACAGCGAGAAGAGCGGAGTAATGTTCACGTCCCATCCGGTTAGCGGGGAGAAGAAGTGCATCATCGAGGCGGTTTTCGGCCTGGGAGAGGCTATTGTAAGCGGTCTCGTCACTCCCGACACGTACGTTTACGACAGAGTGAAGAGAAAGATAGAGGAGGTCAAGATTGGTGAGAAGAAGTTCATGCTTACGAGAAAAGACGGGAAGACCGTTAAGGTCGAGCTTCCACCCGAGAAAGCAAACGAGAGGGTGCTGAGCGATGAGGAGATAGAAAAGCTCGTAACTCTTGGAGAGCTGATAGAGGACCACTACGGCAAGCCGCAGGACGTCGAGTGGGCTATTGAGGGGGGCAAGATATACATAGTCCAGTCGAGGCCGATCACAACCATAAGAAAAGAGAAAAAGGAGGCTGAAGAAGAGGTTTCGGAAGAGGCAGAGGGCAAAATCCTTCTGAAGGGGCTTGGAGCATCTCCGGGTATCGCCTCGGGTAAGGTGAAGGTGATTTTCAGCGAGAAAGAGATTTCCAAGGTTGAAGAGGGAGACATACTGGTCACAACGATGACCACACCAGACATGGTCCCGGCGATGAAGAGAGCAGCCGCCATTGTGACGGACGAGGGAGGTATGACCTGCCATGCAGCCATAGTTTCAAGAGAACTCGGAGTGCCGGCGGTTGTTGGAACTAAAGTCGCAACTAAGGTTCTGAAAGACGGAATGGTTGTAACCGTTGACGGTGAGAAGGGAATCGTTTACGAGGGCAGAATTGAGAAGAAGGAGGAACCAAAACCGGTAGTGGCTTCCGCTCCAATCATAACCGCGACAGAGGTGAAGGTGAACATCTCAATTCCCGACGTGGCGGAGAGGGTTGCGAGGGAGACAAATGCGGATGGGGTCGGTTTGTTCAGAATCGAGCACATGGTTCTCGGGCTCGAAAAGCATCCGATGAAGTTCATAAGAGATGGTGAGATTGACAGGTACATCGATTTGCTCTATCAGGAAATGAAGAAGGTTGTCAAGGCGTTCTATCCCAAGCCGGTTTGGATCAGAACCATCGACGCTCCAACGGATGAGTTCAGGGCTATGGAGGGTGGAGAGGACGAGCCTATTGAGGCCAATCCGATGCTCGGATTCAGAGGAATCAGAAGGGACCTGGCGGAGGAGGAGCACTTCAGGGCCGAGATGAGGGCGATAAAGAAGCTTGTGGACGAGGGATACACCAACGTTGGGGTGATGCTTCCGCTGATAACCTCTCCGGAGGAGGTCAAAAGGGCTAAGGAGATAGCCATCAGCGAGGGATTGCCGCTGGACAAAATTGAGTTTGGAGTGATGGTTGAAACGCCGGCAGCAGCGCTAATACTTGAGGATATCATTAAAGAGGGCATAGACTTCGTCAGCCTAGGAACAAACGATTTGACGCAGTACACTCTGGCGGTGGACAGGAACAACGAGAACGTCGCATACCTTTACAACGAAACCCATCCTGCCGTGCTCAAGCTCATCGAGAGAACAATAAAGGTTTGCAAGGAGCACGGAGTGAAGAGCTCGATCTGCGGTCAGGCTGGCAGCTATCCGCACGTCGTTGAGAAGCTGGTCGAGTTTGGCATCGACAGTGTTTCGGCAAATCCCGATGCGGTCCAAAGGATAAGGGAAGTCGTGGCAAGAGCTGAGAAAAGGATAATTCTGGAAAAGCTCAGAAAGATTTAGCCGTAGGCAATTATCTTTCTTGCCTCCATTTTTCCAATTTTTGAATTCCCTTCGATCAAAAGTCTGTTTCCTGCCCTTATTTCGTCGATTTCGCAGTTCTTCGCAACCCTTACGTCGCTTTTTGCGGTTATCCTTTTACCCTTGCACCCAGCAAGAACAACAACGTCCTCAGCCTCGATTTCGTTGAAGTTGCTGTAGGCTCCAACGGTAACCTCCTCAGCCCTGATAACGCCTCCAACAACGCACCCTCTTCCCAAATTTACTTCCTTTGCTTCGATGCTCCCAAGAAAGCTGCAGTCGATTCCCGCCACAACCGTTCCGTCGAACCTAAGATTTTTGGTTACCACACTACCCGACTTAACGCTCAGAACCATGTTTTTCCTGTCAATCCGCATCATCTCTTAACACCCTGCCTGACCTTCACGGCCATTCCCCTCTCCATTTCAAGCATTTCGAAGGCTGAGAGCACCGCTCTTCCAGTGGCGAGCAACTTGTCAGCAGTGTTGACCACCACAACTTCATCGTTCGCTCTGATTTCCTCATCGACTTCAACAACGTGCTTGGCAAAAACGCTTTTGCCTGCTGCAATAAAATCGGACACCTCATCCATCACCACAACTCTCATCTTGGGGAAGGGGAGCGCCTCCTTAACCCTCCTTGCTCCCTCAATGCTCAGCGTAAACCACCCGGAGTCAGGCTTGAGCGTGGCAATCCTAACGCCCCCGTCAACAACCTGTCTAACCCTCCCTGAGCTGGAAAGTATGAACTTGCAGGTGTCCGGGAAAAGCACTCTCCCAACACCTCTTCCGAACTGGTAGTCAGCAATAACCCTCAGCATCCTGAGATTCTCATCTTCCATACCTTCTTTCCCTCCTCTGATATTCTCTCAATATCCTGAGAAAGTCTGCATATCTGAGATTTTGCCAGTCAATATCCGCAAAGTACAGTTCGGCATAAATGCCTTGCCAGATAAGAAAATCGGGAATATCGTTTCCCGCCTTTATAATCATGTCGGGGGGAGATTTAATGGTCAGAAATTTCTCAAAGAGGTTTTCGTCCACCTCATCCACCTCAAGCTCGCCCCTTTCCACCATTTTCGCAACCTTCCTAACGACGTTGATTATCTCCTCTCTCCCGGTGAAGGTCAGAATGTTTATCGTGGGCTTTAGCCCATCTTTTTCCTCAACGCTTCCGTTTCTGATTATCCTGAGCTTAAAGCCATCGAAAAAGGACTCGTCAATCTGAGTGTTTCCGCAGATGGTTATTTCATCAACTCCGAACTTCCTGCACCATTTTGCGAGGTTGAGAAATCCCTCCCCTATGCTGTTCGTCACAACGACAATGTGCTTCGGAACCTTTTGAATTTCCCTCTCGAGCAGCTTTTCGTAGATTCTCAGCAGCATCTCATCAAAGTTTAAATGCAAGGAATACTTAACTTTTCCCGATGCATCCAGCTTTGGTGCTTGCAGCAATAGCTTTGATTGCGATAAAACTCGATCCAAGGTTTGTACTCGGATTGCTGGTCTTGCTAACGTTAATCTACGGTAAAAAGAGAGGATTTAGCCTGAAATTGAGAAATGTAACTGAAGATGAATCTTATTTTAATGCGTTTCTCTTCTCAACGATTCTTTCAGCTCTGTCATGCTTCTCACTGCCTAAGGACGTTGTTTTCGCCTCAATTTTTCTCATATCCGTTCACAACTACAGAAAAAACGCTCTCTGGAATATAGCGGTTTACACAACAGCATCTCTTTTGTACTTTCTCTGCTATCATGCAGTAAACGGTGTCGAACTCAGACTCGCGCATACCTTCTTCATCTCCCTATCGGGCGGTCTGACGGCAGCGCTGGTTGAGAGCGTTGACACTAATGCGGACCGCAGGCTCACGTTACTCTTAGCCATCTCATCCGTCTTCACGATATTCAAGATGTACGTGCCCTCAGCTTCAATATACAGCTTGGCTTTTGCCTTCCTGCTCTCATTCTTCGTGAGCCTCCTTGCCCTCTACGCAAAGGTTGCGGACGAGTCGGGATTGATGAGCGCGACCATTGTCGGCACGACGCTGATTCTCTTCGCAGATATAAGGTTCTTCGCGGTAATTCTGCTTTTTTACGCCCTTGGCTCAGCGATAACGAAGTACAAGTACAGCGTTAAGCTGGAAAGGGGAATAGCTGAGCAGGCCGGAGGGGCAAGGGGCTACGCAAACGTTTTCGGAAACAGCCTTGCCCCCCTCTTCTTTGCAGTTCAGTTCGGTGTTTCGGGGGATGCAGTTTTCGCAGCAGCCTTTGTTGCAGCTGTTGCAGCGGCTCTTGCCGATACCATGGCGAGTGAAATCGGAAAGGCGGAGGAGAAGGTGTATCTGATTACAAACTTCAGCAGAGTTGAGCCCGGCACGAGCGGCGGAATTTCTGTTAAAGGAGAGCTTGCTGCACTTTTTGGATGCATAGTTACGGCACTGCTGTCTCTCCTCCTCGGCATTATTGGCTTCGATGTGCTTTTGCCAGTAACGCTTTCGGCCTTCGCGGGTGTTCACATAGACAGCTTGCTCGGTGCAACGCTTGAAAAAAAGGGATATTTGACGAACTCCGCCGTAAACTTCCTCGGAACACTCTCAGCAGGGATTATCTGCGTCTTGCTGCTATTGCCGCTGCTGTGATTGCAGTTACTGCTGCTAAGCCCTCAAATCCGGGAGTTTCGACGATTCTCTCTATCGTCGATTTTCCGGAGGGTGTGTAGTGGGTGTATGGGTTAAACTCTGCATGGACAAGCTCCTTCTCCCCACCTGAGCTCACCATGAGCGAGAGCAGCTTTGCCAGCCTCATTGAGAGCTTGTAGTACATCAGCTTCGCGTACTGGTTGTCGAGGTTCTCGGCGTACTCGAAGTACGCAGCGGGCAGCACCGGAAACAGCGATTTCTCAGCCTCTGAAATTGCTGCCATCGCTGCCTCCCTCGCCCCCTCTACTTTGTCATCGATTTTGCCGTAGGTAACCTCGATGGAAAGGCTCGCGTCGGTAATCGAGTTCAGGGCCATCACTGCCGCTCCCGCATACAGACCCTCGGAAAGCAGCCTTTTGGCTGTGTCAAGAGACTCAAAACCCTGGTTTATCAGATACTCGTTCCCATTAAGCGATGAGGCGTAAATTAGCAGCGAGCTCGCCTGCGTAACGTAGAACTCGGCTCTCCTCTTAAGAGCATCTTTGGAAATTTCGTAGTCGTTCTTCAAATCGGGGAGTATTGACAGCCACACCTTGGCGCTCTCCACCCTCTCCTTCGCGTAGGCGAGATACTGTAACGCCTCATCATCTGATTTTGCATTTTTAGCATTCTCAAGCAGGTTTTCTGCCTCAGCAACCCTCTCCTGTGCAGCGGCAATGATCTGCAGGGAATTCACGCCCATTTTCTCCTTCGCAAGGTAGTCCTTCAGCTGGTTAATTTCGTTCTGGATTTTTCCAACCTCTTCGTCAAACTGCTGGGCTGTAACAATCTTGCTCTTGTACTCCTCGTACCTCTTGAGGATTTTCGCCTGGAAGTAGGTGCTGGTTGCCGTGTAGTACTTGCCCTCTTTGTAGAACTCGTCGGCCTTTTTAATCAGCTTCTCAGCATCTTCGCTGGTGGCGGTAACCTCATCGAGGGAGGCTTTCATGCGGTCGGCAAGCTTCTTGAGAATTTGCGAGTAGCTTCCGATGTTGAACTGCCCCTCTGGTTGCTTTATCTCGTAACCGGTGAAAAACTTCAGTGCATCGTTTAGCGTGGCAACCTCGTAAACGTTCACACCGAGCTTCTTTCCGTATTCAACCAAATCGAGCTCTTTGTATCCGACTTCGATGTAGCTGATGATTCCAACTCTCCTGACCTTCTTTTCTTCCACGTAGGTTATCCTCTGGCCCTGGGGTATGAGGAAAATTTTGGCACCGTTTTTGGCAGCAGCTTCGAGCTTGTACTTTAGCCCTCCAACAGGGCCGATGTATCCGTCCGGGTAAATCATTCCGGTCATGTAGACGTCATCCCTTATTGTTAGGTTTTTGAGGGCTGCCACCGTTGCGACCGTCATCACACCCCCAGCAGAGGGGCCACCGACAATTGGTGCTTCTGCCTCTATGATGTAGAAAAAGTCGTATTTTGTAAAGTCTATACCGAGCAAATCGCATGCAGTAATTGCGGCAAGCTGAGCGCTTCCCTGCATGTCTATTTCGGTGTACGGTGTTGTTGAGACGAAAACTCTGCCATCGCCGGGTGTAACGATTACGGAGATGTTTATCACAACACCCGTTGGCTGGTCGCCGCTTGTGACAGCCACGGCCTTTATGTTCGCTTTCTGAGCGTTCTCGAACTGCGCTCCGGCAGGAGTGATTAGAATCAGCATCAACGCGAGAATTTTCAAAGCAGACTTCATGAAAACTCTTTGACCTGCGTAATTTAAACATTGCAGATAAAAAGTCTATAACACCCTCAAATCCAGCACGTACCTGTTGACGTAGGGGGCGAAGTTGCCGCACCTCCTCATTTTCACAACCTCAACCTCAAGACCCTCATCCTCAAACCTCCTCCTTACCTTTTCGGGCAGAATTTTCTCCTCGTTCTGGCTGTCAAAGGTGTAGTAGTGAACGAACCCTCCCCTTCTAACCTTACCTCTGAGAAGGTGGATGAAGTTCTCCGCTGAATAGGGGGCAGGCATCACCACCCTGTCAAACTGCCCGGAGAGTTGAGGAACAACTTCCTCAACGTCCCCTTCAATCACCTTCACAACGCCCTCAACCTTATTGAGCCTGACGTTTTGCCTGAAGTACTCCACAGCGTGGGGGTTGAGCTCAACCCCAACAACCTCTCTCGGCCTTGCGAGCTTTGCTATGACTATCGGGTAAGGCCCAACACCCGCGAACATCACCAGAACTCTCTCCCCTTCACCGACAAGTCTCGCAATTCTCTCCCTTTCCCCCGAAAGCTTTACCGAGTAGTAAGCCTTAGTTGGGTCAACCAGAAATCTGCAACCGTGCTCCCTCACAACAGTCTCCGTTTTCTCACCGTAAATGGGCTCGTATCTGGCAACTCTGTAAACGCCATCAACCTCACCAACCTTTCTCAGAACCGTTTTTACGTGCTTGTGCCTTTTCAGTATCGCTTCCACAATATCCCTGCTGTGGTGCATTATCTCATCCGGAATCTCAATGATTACGACATCCCCTATTATTTCAAAGCTCCTCCTAACGAGTTTCAGCTCCTCCTCACTTAGCCTGTCCTTGAGCAACTCCTTCAGCGACACACCTGAACTTTAAATCGGCGGAGATAAAAACGGTTGCGATGGGTTTAAGCGTTATGATAATGCTCATGAGGTCAGTAAAGATTAAATATTTGAATTTAGCAAGCTTGAGCAATGATAGGAGTGCTGATACCTCTGCTGCTCCCCATAGCCCTCTTAGAACTCGTCTCGTTCATCCCAGTCTTGCTTTTTGCCCCGATGTACCTTCTGGGAAGTGTCGTTTCGCAAAGTTCTACGGAATTGGCCGTGAGCCTCATAGGATTCGTGGGGCTGATGTACTACTTTTTGAGGGGCTAAAGCGGGTACGATGAAAGTTATAAATGCCGCTAAAATTTACTGAGGTTATGGAAGCAGAAATCACAAAGGCAATAGTCGAAACCGCTTCGGAGGAATGGGTCGAATACGCGGAGTCCGACGTCATTGTTGTTGGTGCCGGGCCATCGGGGCTAACCGCTGCGAGATACCTTGCGGAAAAGGGCCTTAAGACGCTCGTTCTTGAGCGCAGGCTGAGTTTTGGCGGTGGGATAGGCGGAGGAGGAATGCTCTTTCATAAAGTCGTCGTGGAGAGGGAGGCGAAGGACATCCTCGACGACTTTGGTATCAGGTACACCGAGCACAGAAACTTTCTCGTTGCGGATTCTGCCGAGTTCATGGCAAAGCTCGCCGCAAAGGCCATTGATGCCGGAGCAAAGATAATTCACGGAGTTTCGGTAGAGGACGTTATATTCAGGGACGACCCGCTTGGGGTTAGGGGTGTTTGCATTCAGTGGAGCGCGGTTGAGATTTCTGGACTGCACGTTGACCCGCTTTTCCTGAGAAGCAGGGCTGTTGTGGATGCAACCGGGCATGATGCGGAGGTTATATCCGTTGCTGCAAGAAAGATACCGCTGGAAGTCTCCGTTGTCGGCGAAAGGTCCGCTTACTCCGAAGTTGCGGAGAGGGAAATCGTGGAAAAGACTGGAAAAATCGTTAAAGGGCTTTACGCTGCAGGAATGGCCGTTGCAGCAGTCCATAACCTGCCGAGAATGGGGCCGATTTTTGGCGGAATGCTGCTGAGCGGAAAGAAGGTTGCGGAAATAGTTGCTGAAGACCTGAAGTTATGAGGGTGGTTTACACATCCCCGAGGATTGAGAATCTCCAATTTTTAAAATCGGAGTTCTCGAATTACAGCGTGATAGTTCTCGAAGAGCCGAAAAACGACCTTTTTCACGACGTTCTTGAGGGGAAAATAACGGTGGACCTTTACGTGAGGAAAATCAGCACGCAGTTCCCCCTTTACACGCGAAAGCTAATCGAGATGCTGAAAGAGCTGAAGAGCAGGGAGATAATGCAGGTAGAGCCCTATCTTGAAGAGGTGGAGAGGCTGAAAAATTTCAGCGAGGGGGATGAGAGGGTGAGGGAGATGGAGAAGAGGGTCAATGCTCTCTACATCGATTACACAGAGTCCTTCCTGAAATCTGACTTTGACGAGATCGTTGAAAAGGTTTTGAGGTTCTCCGAGGCTGAAGCTGAAAGAATAATGCTGAGGGACGAAATGAGGGCCAAGGCACTTGATGATTTGGATGAGGCGGTCATCGAGGCTGGAATGAACCACATTAAGCTGGCAGAAATTCTCGATGCTGAAAGTGTGAGGATTCCGGAAATCATTGCTGAAAGGCTTGGAACTAGGTACCTCGAAAATCCGGGGGAGAAATTGCTGAAAGCGTTCATCTTTGAAGAGGATGACGACCTGAGGCTTCTTGCGGCCAGAAATTTAATATTCACATCTCTGCTGGAAAAAAGGGAGATGGAGCCCGATTTTGATGGGGACTATCCCCACTTCACGCACGAGCAGAAGCTGGTGAGGTTCGTCGATAAACTTGATTATGAAAAATGTAGAAAGCTCTTTTACAGGTTCTGGAGCCCCAGATAGCTCAGCAAGATTTATATTTCTTGCTTAGGGCAGGAAATAGGATGAGAATCGTAATGAAGTTCGGAGGAGTGAGCGTTAAAGATGGGGAAAACATTTACCATTGCGCTAATCTCGTTAAAAAGTTCTCGGAGGGAAATGAAGTTGTAGTCGTTGTCTCAGCGATGCAGGGTGTGACTGATGCACTTTTAAAGGCCGCGCACCGCTGCTGCTCTGAACCATCTGCCGGATTCATCAAGATGTTCATCGCGGATATGATGAAGAGACACTACGAGGCGATCGAGTATGCGGTCAGGAACGACGAAATCAAGGCAAAGGTGATTGCAGCTGTAGAGCGACTTCTTGATGAGCTTGAAAAGGTTCTCCTCGGAATCAGCTACCTTGGCGAGCTTACGAGGAGAAGTGAGGACTATATAGTCTCCTTCGGCGAGAGGCTCTCAGCTCCAATATTTTCAGCAGCCCTTCTTTCCCTCGGCGTTGATTCTGTAGCTCTCACTGGAGGGGATGCAGGAATAATCACGGACAGGAACTTTGGGAGGGCAAAGCCGCTTCCCGGGGTTTACACAACAATCAGAAACAGGCTTGAGCCTTTGCTGACGATAAAGAAAACTATTCCCGTCGTTACGGGCTTCATAGGCGCAACGGATGACGGCAGCATAACAACCCTCGGCAGAGGAGGGAGCGACTACACCGCAACAATACTCGCCGCAGCCCTTGACGCGGACGAGGTGTGGCTGTGGAAGGAAGTTGACGGAATAATGACCTGCGACCCCAAGTACGTGCCCAATGCGAGGGTGATTCCGGAGATATCCTATCAGGAGGCAATGGAGCTGTCCCACTTCGGAGCAAAGATACTTCACCCGAGAGCCTTGGAGCCGGTGATGAGGAAGAACATTCCAGTAAGAATCAAGAACACCTTCAACCCCGATGCTCCGGGAACCGTGATTGGCCCGACAACGAAGGATTCAAGCGAGATAGTGAAGGCTTTAAGCCTCATTCCGCAGGCGGGGATAGTCAACGTCAGCGGTGCGGGCTTCGATTTTGCGGAGATAATGTCGGAGGTTTTTGGCAGACTTGCTGAGGAGAGGGTAAACGTCATTATGGTAGCTCAGAGCTCCTCAGAGCTGAATCTGTCGATAGTGGTCGATATCCGGGACTTGGAGAAGGCCTACAACGCCCTGAAAAGCTTGGAAAACGGCGTGATAAAGGTCGAAAAGATTCCCTACATAGCGGTCGTGAGCGCAGTTGGTTCGGGAATGGCTGGAACGCCGGGCGTTGCAGGAAAGATTTTCTCAGCGCTTGGCAAGAACGGAATAAACGTAATAATGATCAGCCAGAGCTGCTCTGAGTACAACGTTTCGTTCGTCGTTGACGGTAGCGATGGCGTTAATGCTGTGAAGGTAGTGCACGATGAGTTCGGGCTCGGCAATTAACCTGCTGAGGGAGAGGGCAAGGAGGGCTGCCGACCTCGTTGCAAGGCACGACTTCATCAGAATATACACACACCATGATGCAGATGGAATCTCAGCTGGTGCGATCATAGCCAAAGCCCTCCTAAAGGCGGGTAAGGCCTTTCACATCACTTTTCTGAAGGGTCTGAACGAGCCCTTTGAGTACGAGCAGGGAGAGCTTCTGCTCTTCGCCGATATGGGGAGTGGTTATGCTGATTTAATCTCGCAGGTTGACACGGATGTTGTCATACTAGACCACCACATCCCCAACGGGGAGATAAGGCCGAAGAGGAATCTTGCCCACGTCAACCCCCACCTCGTGGGCATGGACGGAACCTTTGAACTATCGGCAAGCGGCGTATGCTACTTCTTTGCCAACGAGCTCGGGAGGAACAGGGAGCTGGCATCTGTAGCTTTGATCGGCGCCCTCGGAGACAAGCAGAGGATGGTTGGGGGTAACGAGGAGATTCTGAGAAACGGTTTGGAGGCTGGAGTGGTTGAGGAGAGAAAAGGGGTGAACCTCCCGTCGGGGAAGCTGCGCGACGTGCTGGTCCAGAGCCTGGAGCCGTTTCTCGACTTCTACGGAAAGGAGGAGGAGCTTGAGGAGTTTCTTGAGAAGGCGAGGCTCGATGGAGACAAGGAGTTTGATGAGCTTAGCGACGAGGAGATCAGGCGACTCGCTGACGCGATAGTGCTGAGACTTCTAAAGATGAATGCCTACACGGGCATATTCAGCCAAATCGTTGGAAAAAGGCTGATTCTGAAAAACCTGCTCATCAAGAATGCTGTTACGGCTGTCGATGTTGTAAACTCCTGCGGGAGGATTGGGGCTATGAGCACGGCCTTAGCCATGCTTCTCGGAGACGTGGAGGCGATGAACAGAGCCATCAGGATAAACAACGAATACGTCATTCAGACTCTTGAAGAGCTCAAAAAATGGAGAAATGAGGTTAAGGAAGGCTTCTGCATAAGGTATCTGGTTATGGAGAACGGGCTCTCCGCGAGTCCGATAGCGACCATATTTTCCCGCTACGTTTTCACAGACAAACCCCTGATCGTCGTCAACATCAAGAATGAGTACGCGAAAGTTTCCGCGAGAACTAACGAGGCTCTGGCTGAGAGAGTTGACCTTGCGGAAGTAATGAGGCTTGCAGCCGAGAAGGTTGGGGGAAGAGGAGGGGGGCACAGGGTTGCAGCGGGAGCGAACATCACGCCGGATAAAGTTGAAGAGTTTCTGAAGGAGGTTGACAGGCTTTGCTGTGCCATGCTCGCTTAGAAGTAGAATCCAAAGACCCTGAGGCTGTTGTGAAGGCTCTCAAGCCAGACGACCCCGAGTGGTGCAGCTGCTGGGCTGATAACCGCATCGTGATAGAGGTCAGGGTTGAGAAAATCGGAACTCTTCTCTCCGCCTTGGATGATTACCTCATGAACATAAAAATGTGTGAAGGAGTTCTTGAGGTTCTCGGCTGATTCAAACGCCGATTTTAAAGCTCACCCTTCATCCTCTCAAGTCTCGACCTGATTGCGGTAAGCTCCTCCTTCGTCACGCTCACTCTTGCCCCGACCTCGCGCAATTCTCTGTTTAATTCTCTCACTTTTTTTAGGAGCAGCAGGTTCAGAGCTATGCTGATGACCAGCAGCAAAACAAGCAAATACTCGAGCACGTCCATAACCCTCACCTTCTTCTGAATATTCTAAGCATTTTTGCAAGAGCCCCCTCCTTCTTTTTCTCCTTAACCTCTGCCGGGACCTTCTTCTTCGCCCCTCCGGCAATGTAGTTTGCAAGCTCCACTATGGCTCTTGCCGCGGGGGAGTTGGGGGACCTCAAAACGACGGGCTTACCGTAAGCCGCGGCCCTCCTAACCTCGGGGTCTTCGGGAATAAGCCCGATAACCTTTGCTTCGAGAATCGCCTCTATCTCGTTTTTTGCCATCTCAATGCCGAGCGTTGTGATTCTGTTAACGACGACTCCGAGAACCTTGGTGCCCAGCCTCTCCGCTACTATCTTAGTTTTCAAACCGTCGGTAATCGAGGAGATTTCGGGATTGACAACGAGAAGAAGCTCCTGAGCCGCGGCTATGGCTATAACGGCGCTCCTCTCAAGACCCGCAGGGGCGTCGAGAAGCAGTATGTCCGTGCTTTCCATAATTTGCGTGAGCACGTCCTCAAGCTTCTCAGGGTTTGCCTTTCTGAGCCCCTCGAGGCTCACACCAGCAGGCACGACCTTCACGCCACCCGGCCCGACGTATATTGCTTCATCAATTCTCGCCTCTCCAGCGAGCACGTTCTGCAGGGTGACAGGTAAGCCTTCCATTCCAAGAATGAGCTCCAGATTTGCCATTGTTATGTCTGCATCCACTATTGTGACGTCGTGCCCAAGCTGAGCGAGAGCCACACCCAGATTTGCCGTTATCGTCGTTTTTCCCGTCCCGCCCTTTCCTGAGGCAACCGTTATGGTTCTGACCATTGTAACCCCTCCATCCTAATACTCATTATGACCTTACCATATTTAAATATTTTGTAATGGCAAGGCAAAATTGCAATTTCAGCTTTGAAACTAAATCAGCTGCATCGCCCTATCAACAACCTCTGCATCGTATTTTCCCTGCACATATCTCGTCTTGCCTCTCCCCTTTTCTCCGAAGGAGATTTCAATCAGCTTCAGCCTTTCGAGCTTTTCGAGGATGTTGTAGTACTTTCTGTAGCTCATCTTAATTTCGCTGCACACCTGCTCGTAAAGGTCGCCGGTTGAAATTGCGTTCTGGGAGTATATCATTCTGAGAACTGCCCTCTCCTCGCTGTTAAGGGCCGTGAGAATCTTTGCTATGAATGAAAGGGACTCTCCGGCGTGGGCGACCTCAACGTCCCTCTCCTCAACCTTTCTGCTCCCCCTGCTCTCCGCGTTCATTCCCGCAGCCTTTAGGAGGTATATTCCGTACCTGACATCACTCGCCCTGTATGCGAGCTCAACAACTCTTCTGAATGCCCCGTCATCGAAAACCCCTTCGTAAAATCCGTGCTCGACCCTTTTCCTCAAAATTCCCTCAATCTCCGCATAGCCGTACGAGGGGTAGTGTATCTCCATGTAGTGGAACGATGCCCCCACGAAGGGGTCGAGTAGCAGGGGGAACTTTACATCGGTGGCTGCTGCAACTATTCCCACCTTAACTCCGTACTCGTCTGGAGCCTTCAGGATTTCGTAAAGAATCTCGTTGGCGTAATTCTTTCCGAGGAAGTTTATGTCGTCGAGAACGACCAAAAGGGGCTCGTCAAGGTTGCTCCAGACTCTGTCCATCAAAACCGTTTTGCTTATCCCGGATGGCGGGGACTGCTGTCCCAGAACGTCCTGAAAAATTTTGGAGAAGACTTTGTAGGGCTCCTTGAACCTCGGGATTCGTATGTAGGAGTAAAGCAGCCCCGTTTCTCTCTCAGCTTCTCTGAGAACGTACCTTATCGTCGAGGTCTTTCCCGTTGACGGCGGTCCGAGGCAGAATGCGTTAATCGGGGACGAGTTGAGCATTGCTGGCTTTATGCACGACACAAGCTGCCTGATCTGGCCGTCCCTGAACAGCAACTCGTCCGGAATGTAGTCAGGGTCGAAGACCTCCGGATTTTTGAAGAGCGTCTCATCCCACGAGAGCATTAATGTAAAGGAGACGTTAATATGTATAATCCTTTTCACTTGCATCCGGGGGTCGAAGTTTATATTGACCTTGGAGCATTACCTACTATGATTGAGGTACTTTCGGTTGAGGTGTATGGAGGGTTCAACGCTGTAGCCGCACCGTTGGAAGTGTGCCTTGACTTTTTGAACGGCTACAGAAGCAGATTTCCAGCGCTATACGTGTGTGGAAACAGCTCAAAGGCTCTGGATGGTATCAGGGGGAACTTCAGGGTGAGGAGAGGCTTTACAATTCACCAGCTAATAGAGATTCTCCTCAACGCCTATCAGGACATGATATTCATCGAGCACGACGCACTACTCTTTGAGGACTGCGATTTCCACACCCTTGAGGACTTCGTAATGCTTCTGAGGCAAATAGGGAGGGACAGAACGGTCGTTTACTTCACAACCAATCGAGACAGAATCTTTGACTTTCTAACCACGCTCGCGGACCGCTACATCCTCGTTGAGGCTGAGGAGGGTGGGTACTTCATAGCGGAAGTTGATGAGAAGGGAATAAACCAGCGCTTCTATCCGAAGATGGTTGGACAGCTCACGCTGGAGGTGTTCTGAATGGGAAGGAGCGTTTCAAGCGTTAGAATGGGGGTAAAGAGGATTGCAGAGCGGTGGGAGAGGACTGCAAAGGCTATGAAGAAGGAGGAAAGCCTTTACGCCATAAAGCTTGCCGGCATGGTCAGGAAGCACAGCAGCGAGGCGTTTTACACCTTCGATGACCCACTGGAAGCGGCGATCTTCTCCGTGCTTGTTGAGCTCCTGAAGGAGCTTGATGGAAATGTGGATACTGGACTGCGCGCCTTCGGGAAGGGGGATTGACCTCTGGATCAAGAAGGAGAACGGAAAAGTTGTCAGGAGAAGTTTCAGGTTTGAAAATTACTTTTTTCTGCATTTTCCCGACAGAGCTCTCCACGTTGAGCTTTTAGAGGCTCTGGAAACTCGCTACAAAGTTGAGGAGTGCACTTTCAAAACAATTTACGGTGAAATTGAAGGATACAGAATTTACGCCGGGAGGAAGGTTGCGGAGATGATAGAGAGGCAGGCAAAGGATGCTAAGCTCTTCAACGTTGACGTTAGGCTGGAGCAGAAATTCATGGCCAGAAAAAGGATTTTTCCGTGCTCTCACGTTCTCGAAGACGTTTCGGAAAGGTTTGAGGCTGACTTCGACCTGCCGTTTGAAGTTCTAAGGGTGGGTGTTAAGGGAGATGTCTTCAAACCCGAGGTCGAGGAGATGAGCATAAACGGGAAGAGAATTGAGGGCAGCGAGAAAGAGCTGTTAGAGGAGCTTTCCGGTGCGATGGAGGACATGAATCCCGACATCGTTGTGATGGAGGATGCGGATTTCTGGATGCAGCATCTCGGCTTGAAGGCGATGAGCAGAACCGGAAGATTTCGGAAGCTCTCTCAGAAGGTTTACTGGAGCTACGGCAGGGCGAGATACAGAAAGCAGGCCCTGATACCGGAGGGAAGAGTTCTCATAGACTCGAACTCCTTCAACTTCAGGGAGGGTGGGCTTAGGGGAGTTCTACTCGCCTCAAGGATATCCGCCGTATCCCCAAACCACGCATCCCGAATCACACCCGGCTCGCTCATCTCGCTTTACGAGGTCTTTGAGGCGCTGATGAGGGGCATTGCGGTGCCATTCAGAAAGAGCGACGCTGAGAGGGTTAAGAGCATCGAGGAGCTGAGATTCTCGGACAGAGGCGGGATGATTTTCCAGCCCGAACCCGGAATTTACGAGAACGTCTGGCAGCTCGACTTCACATCCATGTATCCGTCGATAATTGTGAAGCACAATCTCTCACCAGAGAGCATCGGAAAGGAGGGGAGGGGATTCCTGGCGGAGGTGCTCGAGCCCCTTCTCAGGCTGAGGATAAAGACGAAGAGCCTTAAGAGGAAGGATTCCCGCTATGCGGGAGTGGACTCAATTCTCAAGTGGATGCTCGTCACTTGCTTCGGCTACACCGGCTACAGAAACGCCAAGTTCGGCAGAATAGAGGTTCACGAGGAGATAAACAGAATCGGAAGAGAAATTCTTATAAAAACAAAGGAAATTGCGGAGGAGCTAGGCTTTAAGGTTCTTCACGGGATAGTTGACTGCTTGTGGGTTAGGGGTGAAGACATCGGCAGCTTCCAGGCGAGGGTTGAGGAGGAAACGGGCCTGCTGACCGAGGTGGAGAAGTTCGACTGGATAGTCTTTCTTCCGATGAAGGACGGCAGTGGAGCGTACAACCGCTATTACGGCAGGCTGAGCAGCGGAGAGATGAAGCTCAGGGGGGTTATGGCTAGAAGGCGTGACGTACCGGAGTACGTGAAAAGAATGCAGAGGGAGTGCTTTGATGTTATGAAAAGAGCAAGAAGCGCTGGCGAGCTTCTCAGGCTTTTCCCCGAGCTGAGACGGATTTACGAGAGATATGCCGAGAACATAAGAAGGGCGAGGCCTGAGGAAATGATTATCAGAAAGGTTGTTGGAAAGGCGGAATACGGAAAAAAGCTGCTGGAATCTTCGGCAATCAGAGAGTACAGAAAGGCAGGAATTGAAATCAAGCCAGGGATGGTTGTGGAATACGTGGTTGCTGACTCCAAGAGGAAGGTCGTCAGTGTGAGGAACCACTCGTATTTTGACGTCAGATACTACAGAAAACTGCTCGATAAAGCGTGGGAGGAGCTGAGCTGGTTTTTAAAGTCATCTCATCAAGAATTTGATTAGAATCGAGGCAAAAACAATGGTGCCGTAGGCAGTTCCTGCAAGAAGGAAAAGCATTGCAGCAGGAAAGGCCTTGAATGAGGAGGTGATAAGGAAGGCAGTCAGATAGACGAGGAAGCAGGCAGCAAAAAATCTTCTCTCACCTTTTTTCTCGCTTGTCTTGCTCTCAGGTTTACAGCTTTTGATGTTTATTATGAGATAGAAGAGAAGCAGGTAGAAAAGCCAGACGACCAGCTGGCCCGAAAAGCTTCCCATTTTGTCGAATCTCAGGGCAAAGGTCCAGAAAAGGTAGAGGATTATCAGGGCGAAGGTTAGCAACTTCAAAACCCTACCGCTGGGCATTATGTCCTCAATCTTCCTCTTTTCCAGCAGGAAGGATGGGGTTAGAATGATGAAGAAGCTCAGCAGAGCAACCCAGGCCATAGACGGAGGAGTGTTGATTGACTGGTTGAGAGGAAAAATCACCCCAATTCCCCATGCATCAAACACACCTGCAGGATGGGATGATGAGAGCACTTCTGCAAGAGTTGAGGAAAGAAAGCCGATGAGCAACCAGTATAGCGCTTTCATACATACTTTGCGTAGGTTTCGGGAAAGAGTTCAGGCCTTCCCGGAAGTGAGAGAGCAGCCCTGTATTCCTCAACAAAGTCCGCATCCGTTGAGAGGTCAAAGTAGGCGAAGGCGTTTGCAATTGTCTCTGCAAGCTTCCTTTTTCTCTCCGACACGAGGGCGAGGTATGCTCCAGCGAGAGAGCCGTTGCCTATCTGCTTTACCTCCGCTTTCAGTTCGGGGAATAATCCGATCGTAACAGCATTTTCAAAGTTTATGTAGTATCCAAAGGCTCCCGCAATGTAAAACTCGTCTATATCCTCAAGTCCCAGACCAGCTTTCTTTATCAGCACCGCTATCCCCGCACACACCGCAGCTTTGGATTTAAGCAAAGTTTCGACATCCTTTTCGGTGAAAACGATGTCTTTGGCTGTAGCGGACTTTTCAGCCTCAACCACAACAAATTCGTAGCCATCCTCTCCCCTCCTAACTCTCGGATGCTTTTTGTTCATCGCCCCGGTAGCGTCGAGAATGCCGTTCTTGAACATCTCCGCCATCAGGTCAATTAGCCCACTACCACAAATGCTCCTCGGCTTTCCATTGCCAATTACAGTGTACCTCACCTCCTCGCCCTCAATTTCAACGTGGTCTATCGCCCCTTCAACCGCCCTGCTTCCGTGCTTGATTTCGTAGCCCTCAAAGGCCGGCCCGCTCGCCACGCTCGTCGCCATTGCCCAGCCCTCACTCCCCACAACAATCTCCCCATTGGTTCCGAGGTCAACCATCAGCGAAATGGTGGCAGAATCGACAATTCTTGAGGCGAGAATGTCGCCAACAATGTCACCGCCAACAAATCTGCCCACTGGAGGCAGGCAGAAGAGCTCGGCGTTGCTGTTCACCTTCAATCCAATTTCTGAGGCATTTACTACAAAACCCTCCCTTTCTACTTTTACATCGGGAGAGGAGAATAGGTACTCCACGTCCTTCCCTACAAGAAAGTGAGTCATTATTGTGTTTCCTGCTGCAACAACATCATAGATTCTGTCAGGCGTTGCGTAGCCCTCCAGAAGTTTGTCAATGAGCTTGTTTATCGACTCCACCACAGCCCTCTGCAGAACCTCAACACCATCCTTCCTGCTTCTTGCGAACTCAACCCTGCTGAGCACCTCCTCACCGTAAATAATCTGCCCGTTGTAGTCTGATGCAACGTTAACGACCTTCCCATCCTTCAAATCCACAAGAGCTGCTACAATAGTCGTTGTGCCCACGTCCACAGCCAGCCCAAAGGCTTTGTCGTCGGGAAGGACATCGATAACCTCCTTACCCCTCACAACAAGCCCGAAATCGCCCTCCTCCACGTCTGTGCTGCAAGCAAGCCTCAACCCCTTCTGCGACAAAACTTCAGGAAGGAAAGCGTCGCTGCAGAACTCCACCTTCACAACCGGGTTGAACTCTTTGGAGGAGATGAAGAAGTCCTTGAGGATTTGCTGCCTTTCCAGCCTCGATTCAGGAGGAATGAAGACCTCAACATCACCTTTGACTGCAGTCTGGCAAGCGAGGTAGTATCCCTTTTCCCTGACAAACTTCTCGTGAGCCTCCTCACTTAAAATCTCCACATCTCCCTTCCTTACCACCACTAAACACTTACCACAACTCCCTTTTCCGCCGCATAAGCTTCTAATTCCTTCACCAATTTCCTGAGCAGCAGAGAGAATGGTTTTACCTTCATCAACCTCAGCACGCTTGCCTGAAGGAAGGAAAGTGATAATCGGCATGCTTAAAGACAAACTAAAAGTTATAAATCCCTTTTCCCAAAATTGTTTATGGACATTGCAATGGTTTACTCTGACAGATTGCTTTCTCCCCAGATTCCTCCCTCAAGAAAGCTCAGAGTTTTGAAGGAGGTCGAAATAAGGCTTATTGAGGGTGAGGAGCAGGAAGTGGAAGAGCTAATCATGCAGATTCACTCTGAAGAGTATTTTAGCAGAATTAGAAGTCACCCCTTCTTTGAAAATGCTGTTGAGAATGTGAAGTGCATACTTACTGGCCTTAAGGCGTTGAAGGATTACGACGCTGTGATAGTTCCTGTTACCACCGCGGGACATCTGGCAGAGCAGAGCAGAATGAGGGGCTACTGCCTTCTGAATGGTCTGGCAATAGCTGTTAAGGCGGCTGAAAGCTACGGACGAATTGCTGTTATTGAAACTGACGCCCACCACGGAAAGGCCTCAATTGTTTCGGAGGAAAGAGCAACATTCTTCTGCATCGGCAGAAGGGAGTGTGAGATTTCCGAAGACCTTAGATGTGTTCTCGGAAGGAGGATGGGGAAGGATTACGTGAAGTCCTTCGAGGAGTTGGTAGAGAGAGTTAAGGAATACGACCCAAATCTTGTCATCTGGTATCTCGGGCTTGATTTGGACAGCAGAGAGTATGCGGAAATGCCATTCGGGAGAGAGGAGTGGGAAAAGCTGGTGAAGAACTTCATGAAAATGGCCGAAGGAAGAAAGAGCCTGATAATGCTTGCTTCAGGATTGAGGGATGATGTGCTGAAAGACATCGTTGGGTTGTTTGCGGGTTGGTAGAGTTCAGCAATCAAGCTAAATCTGGTCAAGCAGCTTTCTTTTCTTCTCTTCGAATTCCTCTCTTGATATTACTCCACTTTCATAAAGCTCCTTCAGTTTTCTGATTCTCTCTATTGGATCCTCCTTCGGAGCCGCTTTGGCGACAGCTTGCGGATAGGTGCGTGTAATAAACTCCTTCGGCTTGCTCAGCTCAAGCTCGAATCCGAGAATCCCCTTCCGTTTCTGAATGGAGACCGGCTCCACGGCAATCGCGTTGATAGCATCCCTAATCGCTTCAATAGCCTTTTCAGCCTCATCTTTCTCCATCCACGTCAAAACTATTTCCTCTCCCTCCTCATTTCGAATGATGAACTTTGCTCCGATTTTTCCCTTTTTGAAATGCACAAATTCGAGTTTTTCGTATGGAATATCAATCAGGTCGTATCTGCCAAGAATTTTTTGGTCAAGGTAGATGATACGCCTGTCCGTTACAATCAGGTATTTCGGCTTCAGCTCGGTGTAGAGCTTCTTCTTAACGCTGTAAAGCACGTCTTCGCCCGGGTAAAGGTTTTCCAATATTTCGTCGGGAAGTTCCGCCAACCAAACCACCTCTTTCTGAGAAATTAAATATCAAACCATTTAAAAATTTCTCACATTTCGGTCAATGTTAATGGGGAAAAATCAGAAAAGCCCTGAAGGGTCTCTTCCCTTGTCAGCCAGCAGCTCCTGAACGTAGGTCATTCCATCTGGCAGCTCAAGCAGCTCATCCCTCTCAACCAGCTCAATTGCCTCCATCGGGCATGTTGGCACGCAAACTCCACAACCCAAACACTTTTCAGCATCGACGCTGGCTGGCTCTCTGTTAATCTTTGCCTTTATTGCCTTCATCGGGCAGCGGAGCATGCAGATGCCGCATGCAATGCATCTTGAGGTGTCAACAGTGGCAAGGTAGCTGGAGTGGGCGATGGTGTTCGGATGCTTTGCCTCGTGAACGGCTTTGAAGAAAACACAGCAGTCGCTGCAGCAGTTGCAGATTGTTGCCACGTGCTTTGACCTTTCTGTGAGATGTACTAGCCCCTCCCTGTTGGACTGCCTCAGAATCTCTATTGCTTCATCAGCAGAAATTCTCCTTCCAAGCCCGTGCTCGACCATGTATTTGCCAACGGAGCCCATGTGGATGCAGTTCTCAATGCTGTGCCTGCAACCCTCCCCAACAAGCCTCGCCATAACTCTGCAGGGGCAGTAACCCACAGCAATGTAATCTCTCTCCTTCACAAGCTTTACTGCATCCTCGTAGGGCAGAATCTCCGATTTCTCTGAAATGGTGTCCCTTTCGGGCAAAGCTCTCATTATCGGGTGCTCTCTATCACCAATCTCGTCCAGAAATCCCTCTTTCCTGTACTGACTCCAGAGCCTTGCGAGCTTCTCTTGCCTTGGATCCTTGCCGGGGCCGGGCCAGAAGGGAGTCTCCGCAAAGCCCACTATCACTGGAAAGAGGCGGTAGTATGTTTGGCCGTCCTTTTCACCCTTCCAAACCGTCCCCTTTTTCGCCATCTCATTCAGAATCTTCTCCACATATTCCAAGCTTTTCCCCGTCCTCTCGGCAAGCTGCTCTGCTGTAAACCTGATGAAGGGCATGTGAACTGCAATCTTCGCCTCCTCCTCATCGAAAAGCACACTCAAAAGCTCCTTTTCGACACCGCTTACAGTTTTTGGTAAACCTATGGGTGCCTTATTCAGCTTCTCCCTCAGCTTCTCGTATATTTCGAGATGGTGCGAGTGGTGCATGCTTTCACCTCATAGCCTTTTCTCCGCAAATTATATAACTATATCGCAAATGCTATAGATTTGTATAGTATATGATGAGCTACAGTCTGATGGAGGAGCTGCTGGAAGGCTGGAAGAAATGGGCAGGAAAATTGATGTTTTGCAAGACAGCATGACAGCTTGGTTCTCACATGGATTGTAACGAATCAATATAGTAAATTTTTTTAAAATTAAAAATTGACACCAATACATGAGAGGAGAGGATGTATTTTACGAAATTAATGACGAAAACGTCAGAGAGCTGAGAAAGAGATACAACAAAATCAGAAGGTGGGTAATTGCGGACTTTTTGAGGCGGAGCGGGAGAAGATATCCGGAAAAAACTGCGCTTATCTTCAACCATCCCGATGGCAGGGAGATCAGACTAACTTACAGCGAGCTGGACAAAATGGCAAATAAGGTGGCAAATGCTCTCCTGAATTTGGGGATAAAGAAGTATGACAGAGTTGCCATTCTCGCTCACAACACCCTGCACCACGTTTTGACAATCTTCGGCTGTGCTAAGGCTGGAGCGATATATCTCGGCCTGAACTACCTGATGTACGGAAAAGATCTGGCCTACTGCATCAACCACTCGGAGGCAAAGGTTCTGATTGTTGAGGATGCTCTGTTTGAAAGAATCGAGCCGGCGATGGACCAGCTCAAGACGGTCGATACGTTCCTGTGGTCGAATCAGGGTGTTGGGGTTGAAGGTGAAGGGAGATGGGAAAGTTTCGATGATTTCTTTGATGGAGAGAGTGATACGGAGCCAGATACGATACTGAACATCGAAGACCCGGTGCAGATGACCTACACAAGCGGAACTGAGAGTCTGCCGAAGTGTGTTGTTCACACCAATGAGTCGCTTATAGCCCAATATGTTGGATGCATAGTGGATGGGGAGTACACAGCTAATGACATCATGCTCAACACGATGCCCATCTACCACTGCGCCCAGCGAGATGTCTTCATGATGCCAATATTCTACGTTGGCGGAACGAATGTAATGATGACGGAGCCCAATCTGGATTTAATGCTGGAATACATTGACAGATACAAGCCCACGATGCTCTTCCTTGCCCCCACTGTCTGGATAGGATTGCTGAGACATCCTGATATCGACAAATATGACCTTCAATCACTGAGAAAGTGCTACTACGGGGCCTCAATCTTTCCGGAGGAGCCCCTGAAAGAGCTCATGGAGAAGCTTCCACAGGCGAGATTTTTCCAGTACTACGGACAGACGGAGCTCGCTCCATACCACACAGTTGCGAACCATGAAGAGATACTGGAGTACACAAAGACTGCTGGCAGAAGCGGGCTGAATCTTGAGTCAAGGCTTGAAAACGACGAGCATGAGGAGATAGCTGAAATAGGGGTTCCGGGAGAGATTACCGCCCGCGGACCTCACGTTATGCTGATGTACTACAAAGACCCGGAGAAGACTGAAGAGGCTTTCAAATGCGGATGGTTCCACAGCGGTGACATTGCGGTGAAGTACAGGGAAAGCTACTTCGAAATCGTTGACAGAAAGAAGGACATGATAAAGACTGGTGGTGAGAACGTATCCAGCAGGGAGGTGGAGGAGGTTATATACAAGCACCCTGACGTCTGGGAGGTTGCCGTCATCGGTTTGCCGCATGAAAAATGGATTGAGGCTGTAACGGCAATCGTTGTGCCCAAGCCGGGGAAAACAATCAATCCTGAGGAGATTATTGAGTTCTGCCGTAAGGAACTCTCCCCCTACAAGGTTCCCAAAGGTGTAATCGTGCTTAAGCCTGAAGATTTGCCAAAAACGCCGTCTGGAAAGATAATGAAAAGGGAGTTGAGGAAAATCTTTAAGGATTATTATTCGGCTTGAAGGAAGAGCTAAGAGAGTACTGCTCAAAATACATCGCCGACTACAAAATGTTTTTCCCATTTAGGGCCTTCCTGTTCAGCAATTCGGTGTATTTTTCCCATTCATTGTCTTCTGACTCAGACCTCCAGATGACGAATCTGCAGACATCGGCCCCGGCAGGGATGGTTGTCTCGAACTTCACCTGCCACTTGAGCTTTTTCCCTGTCTCCTTCTCATATTTTTCCCTCAGAGCCTCAAGCATTCCCTGAACAAAGTATCTCTGAACTCTGCAGTCGAAAGCGGAGTAAACGTCCTGATGAGGGCACCACAGGATATCAAAGCCCACTCTTTCCTCGCTTTCAACCCATGGCTTTTCGATGGATGCGTAGGCAATGGTGTTTACGATTGTGGCGAAGAAGCTCAATAGCTCGGCCTCATCCATACCCTCAAATTTGCTGCTGGAAATCATCTGCTCCGCAACCTCCCTGCCAACCTTCTTCAGCGCTTCATACACGACCTTCTGTCCTTTTTCGCCAAAATCACTCTCACAGGCCTTGAGGGTCTCAATAACAGCCCTTGCCTGCATGGTTCCCCAAACCCACAGCACCGCTGGGTCATAGTCAGTATTGAGCAGCTCTCTCACCCTTTTGAGGCCCTCACTGTAAGGAAAGACGAAAGTAAAGCCTTTCTCAGCCATTTCTCTGCGATTCCAGTGGGTTTTCTCACTCATCCAACCACCTCCTCACCAAATCAGGGCTCAAAACATCTCTCAACTTTTCACTCTCATTGGTAAATTCTGCCTCCCTTTTATCTCTGAAGGCAGCAGGCCCCTCGAAGAAGTCCCTGTTGAGCAGCAGATTCCAGAAGAGCAGGTTCTCCACCCTTACACCCTCCTCAATCGGCCTTCCAATGCCCCTTATCACGGCCTCCTTGTCCATTCTTACCGAGCCCTGAGGGAAGGAGCATATTCTCCTCGCCACTTCCTTTGCCCTCTTCAAAAGCTTCTCCGCAGGGACAACCTCATTCACGAGCCCTATCCTGTATGCTTCTTCCGCATCGATCTCCTTCCCCGTCAGAATAAGCTCCATTGCCCTTCCAAGCCCAACTACCCTCCAAAGCCTCTGAGTTCCTCCGTCACCCAATCCAACATTCCATCTTCTGTTCAACACCCCAAATCTGGCATTTTCGGAGCAAATCCTTATGTCGGCTGCAAGTGCAATTTCAAGACCGCCTGCATAGCAAAGGCCGTTTATGGCAGCAATTATCGGCTTGAAAATCTCCATCCCCCTCGTCAACCCGCCAAAGCCCGGGCCGTAGTAGGCGTTCTTCCTCGGGAAGTTAACCCTCTGCTCCAGCACAAACTTGTGCCACGCCTTTAGGTCAGCTCCAGTACAAAACGCTCTGTCAGTTCCCGTGATTATTGCAACCCACAAATCGTCGTCGTCTCTGAAAGTTTTCCAAGCCTCAAAAAGCTCTTCATTGGTTTCGGGGTCTATGCAGTTCAGAACTTCGGGTCTGTTGATGCGTATAGTGAAAACCCTCCCATCCTCTTCTACCTCAATATTTTTGTAATTCATAGACCTATTTATTGTGAAGAAATAGAAATTTTTGGAAAATTCTATGAACTCCTCAAAGGCTTGAACTAGCATTTATTGACATTAAAAATTCCATGCCCCCGCCGGGAGTTGAACCCGGGTCGAGGAGTCCGCAGCCCCTCAGGATATCCGCTACCCCACGGGGGCGACGTGGAAAAATTGGACTCTTGCAAGATAAATCTTTCCTTTAAAAATTAAATTGAAAACAGAAGATAAAGCCCGTAGAAGAACGCCAGAAGGAAGGCGAGCGTTGTCAAAGCTGAAACTGCCCCCTTTTTCCTCATTCCCGCATTGGTGTCCAGTAGTATTGCCCTCAGCCCGTTGAAGGCGTGGAAGGACACTGCAAGCAGTAAAAGCGCATAGAGAGCCTTGAACTCAGGCTGAGCGACCCTCTCAACAACCTCAGCATATCTAAGCGCATCATGTGTGGTCATGTGGGTCACATAGAAGTGGGCTGTTACCAGCAAAATCATCAGCAGTCCGGTGATCATCTGCATAAGCCATGCAAGTGGTTCCAGAACGCTCTTTGCAGACTCCATTTCAACCACCCGTTAGAGAATACATGATGTAGCTTGCGTAGAGCCACACCACCACTGCAATTAAGGTGAAAATCACAAGAAGAGGCTTTCTGTACTCGTAAGCCACCCCAAACTCGTGCAGGATTATTCTGAAGCCGTTAACTCCGTGAAAAACACCGCAGAGCACAAGCAGCAGGTCGAAGACGAGAAACTGCCTTGAGACAGTAAGAGCTATCATCCCCTCGTAAGTTGACCCAGTCTTGTCCATAAGGGACGAGAGGTAGGTTAGATGCATCAAAAGGTAAATCAGCAGCACAACTCCAGTGAGACGCTGAAACGTGAAGGCCCAGCTGAAAAGGCTCCTTCCCTTAAACCTGAACCAGCCTGAAACGCCCATTCTACCACCCCAAAAGGCTCTTCAGAATGCTGAAAGCTGTCTTTTTCCTCAGCATCTGCACAGCCTTGGCAGGCTCCACATTCTTTGGACAAACCTCGCTGCACTCCATTGCCAGATGGCACCTCCACACTCCGTTTGATGAGCTGGCAATCTCGTACCTCTCCCTCTGCCCCTCATCCCTGCTGTCAGCGCAGAATCTGTAGGCAGCAGTCATTGCAGCGGGGCCAAGGTAGCCGTCAAGAGTTGCTGCTGCTGGGCAGACCGAGTAGCAGGCTCCGCACTTGATGCAGAGTGTGAAGACGTAGTACTCATTCAGCTCCTCCGGAGTCTGCAGCAATTCTTTGGGCTCTGCGTAGTTGTCATCCTTTCTTATCAGATATGGCTTCACGGCCTTGTGCTTGGCGAAGAATCCATCAAACTCCGTAATCAAGTCTTTAATCACCTTGAAGTTATCCAAGGGCTCAACCTTCACAGCATTGCCGAGAGTTAAAACCTGAGTCTCACACGCTAACCGTGGCTTATCGTTTATCTTCATCGCGCAGCTACCGCAAATTCCCATTCTGCATGAGGCTCTGAAAGCAAGGCTTGAATCGAGATTCTCCTTGATGTAGTATAGAGCCTCAAGAACGGTCATCCCCCTCTTTGCAGGCACCTCGAAGCTCTGCCAGTAAGCCTTTGTCCCATCAAACCTTCTAATCCTGAACTCCACCATCCAACCACCTCAGTATTTCCTTTCAACCGGCTGCCACTTCGTTATGGTTACTGGCTTGTAGTCGAATTTCGGCCCCTCGGGGGTGTAGTAGGCGAGAGTGTGCTTCAGCCAGTTCTCGTCGTCTCTCTTGGGATAATCAATGCGGTAGTGAGCTCCTCTGCTCTCCTGTCTCTTCAAAGCCCCTATGGCAACGACCTCAGCCAAGTCGAGCATGTAGCCGATTTCGATGGCTGAGGTCAAATCGGTGTTGAAGCCCCTCGACTTGTCGTTGATTTCCACGTTTCTGTAGCGCTCCTTCAGCTCCTTTATTTTCTTCACAGCTTCCTTCAGTCCCTTCTCCTCTCTGAAAATCCACATGTTAGCCTCCATCGTTTCGTTCAGCTCCTTCTTTATCTGGTATGGGCTCTCGTCCCCGCTTTTGCCCAGAAGCTCATCGAATATTCTCTTCTCCTCCTTCTCCCTGAACTCGGCTGAAATCTTCCCCTGCTTCGCCTTCAATGCATACTCAGCCGCAACTTCTCCCGCAACCCTTCCAAAAACCAAGCATTCAGCAGTGGAGTTTGAACCAAGCCTGTTTGCTCCGTGAATGCTTACGCATGCGCACTCACCTGCAGCAAAGAAGCCCTTTACTGCTGTCTCACACCTCACGTTGGTATCTATTCCACCCATCGTGTAATGAGCGACCGGCCTTACCGGAATCGGCTCCTCCACGGGGTCAACGCCAGCGAATTTTATTGCTGCATCTCTGATTAGCGGTAACCTCTCCTCTATCTTCTCCTCGCCAAGATGTCTCAGGTCGAGGGCTATGTAGGGGCCATACTCCCCCTCAAATCCTCTTCCCTCAATGATCTCAGTCCACATCGCCCTCGAAACGACATCCCTTGGCGCTATCTCCATTTTTTCAGGAGCGTATCTTTTCATGAACCTCTCACCGTTCTTGTTCAAGAGGTAGCCACCCTCACCTCTGCATCCCTCGGTCATCAAGATGCCTGAAGGTACAAGGCCTGTGGGGTGGAACTGGAAGAACTCCATGTCCTTGAGCGGGATGCCATTTCTGTAGGCTATCGCCAGCCCATCTCCCGTAACCTGGTGGCTGTACGTTGTGAAGCCGTAGAGCCTCCCCGCTCCTCCGGTGGCGAAAATCACGGCTTTTGCCTCAAAAAACTCCATCTCTCCCGTCTTGAGCTGGATTGCTGAAACTCCCTGCACCGCTCCATTCTCAATCGCTAAGTTGGTTATGAAGTACTCAGGGAAAATCTCGACATTGTCGTACATCAGCATCCGCTCGTAGAGGGTGTGAACTTCATGAAAGCCCGTCCTGTCCTTCGCGTATGTGGCGCGATTGAAGCTGTGTCCTCCGAATGGCCTCTGGGCAATCGTTCCATCCTCGTTTCTGCTCCACGGACACCCCCAGTTTTCCAGCCTTATGATTTCCTTAGGGCATTCCCTCACAAAAAACTCCACCGCATCCTGATCAGCGAGAAAGTCTGCACCCTTAACCGTATCCCAGGCGTGCAGGTCAAAGCTGTCCCCTTCCCTTAAAACAGCAGCCGTCCCACCTTCCGCACAAACGCTGTGGCACCTGATGGGGTAAGTTTTTGCGATAAGAGCGATGGATAGCTTTCTGCTTTTTTCTGCTGCAGCTATTGCAGCCCTCATCCCTGCAATCCCTGCCCCGACAATAACGATGTCGTGTTCCATTACACCACCTTGTTTAACTCTATTAATCCCTCTATATAAACATTATACTAACTGTTGCCTCTCTTTAAAATTCACTTCGTATGCTTTGTATTGATTAGTACGCACGAGAAAAAAGATTTTATATAACAAACCTAAACTTCAAGCGATGGCGCAGCTTGAAATCATAGACCTCCACAAGAGATTCGGTGAGCTTGAGGTTCTCAAAGGCGTGACGATGAAAGTAGAAAAAGGAGAGGTTGTGGTCATTATAGGGCCTTCTGGAAGCGGAAAATCCACTTTGCTGAGATGCATAAACCGTCTCGAGGAGCCTACGAGCGGAAAAATTCTTCTGGATGGCGTTGACATAACCAACAGCAAGATTGACATCAACAAGGTGAGGCAGAGAATAGGAATTGTTTTTCAGCAGTTCAACCTCTTTCCTCACCTCACAGCCTTGCAGAACGTCACTCTTGCCCCAATCAAGATAAAGAAGATGAGCAAGCGAGAGGCCGAGGAACTCGGTATGAGGCTGCTTGAAAAGGTCGGTTTGGAGGACAAGGCTGACTACTATCCGGCTCAGCTGAGCGGCGGGCAGCAGCAGAGGGTTGCAATCGCAAGGGCTCTGGCCATGAATCCCGAAGTGATGCTGTTTGATGAAGTGACTTCCGCTCTTGACCCTGAGCTCGTGAAGGAAGTTCTCGATGTCATGAAGCAGCTCGCAAGAGATGGTATGACGATGGTTGTAGTTACGCACGAAATGGGCTTCGCAAGGGAGGTGGGGGACAGAGTGATTTTTATGGATGGTGGTGTGATAGTAGAGGAGGGGAAGCCGGAGCAGATATTCTCCAACCCCAAACACGAGAGAACCAGAAAGTTCTTGAGCATGATACTTTGATTTTTATAGTACTTGACATAACTAACTTAACCAAAATTCAAGAACTTTTTTATCCACTTTTCTTCGAAGCTCATTCTCTGAGTTAACTGGTAAAAGCTATTCGAAATCACTTCCTTAAGCTCTTCCAACGTTTTAATGAAGAGAGGAGACAACACTCTCTTTATAACTCTCCAGATTTGCTCAATAGGATTCAGATCGGGAGAGTAGGGAGGCAGATAAACCAGAACCATGTTCAGCTTCTTTGCCTTTCTTCTCGTCTTTCTGGCCCAGTGCGATCTGAAGTTATCCAGAACAATGATTATGATTTTATCCGGATTCTTCTCTCTTATCTTCTCAAGAAATTCACATACGGATTCTTTCTTAGAATTTTCCTTGAAATCTACAACGCTCTCCCCATTTATCGCATAGAAACCGAAAGTGTTGGCTCTCATTTTTGTAGTGTTCTTCTTCACAGATGGTTTATTGAAGGACCAAAGCCTTTGAGTGTTTGCGTTGAGCTGGGGCGAGGTTTCATCCAGAAATCCTATGATACAACTTTCTAAGTCAACTTCAAGTTCTTCAAGTTTTTTTAAACTCCTCTTCTGCGTTCTCAGGCCTTCTATAGTCTTTCTGGTATGGCTTGGCGTATTTCATGCCAAATGATTTTAGCAGCCTGCTCACGTGCCTTAAGCTATACTCTACTCCGAAATTTTCCTTGATGAGTTCTCTTACCTCTTTTGTTGTCCAGTTATCTCTCTCTTTCAGAATGGATTTTAACTCTTCCTTCTGCTCATCGCTTAATTCTGAAGGTCTTCCCCCTCCGTAGTTCGGTTTTAAGCCTTCCAAACCTTGTTTATTCCACCTTTCAAGCCATACATAGCCTATGACTTTGCTTACTCCAACTTCTTTCGCTGCTTGAGGAACAGTTGCCCCCTTGTATAGCTCTTTGATGAAGAAAAGTTTTCTGAGGACTTCCGAACAGATTTTTCTCTTGCGAATTTCTTCGTTTAACTCTTCCAGGGTTAGCCACCTAACTACCTCTTTTTCGGGTTTTCGTCCCATGTATTTGTTTTGTAGTTGTTAGTTAAAAATGTTTTGTCTAATACTCTAATTGAATAAAAGTTGACAGTTCAATTAATATCAGGTATGATTTATCTCAGCACGCTTTCGCAAGTTTTTTAAAATAGATTTTAACAATAAATAAATATATCTATTAGAGGTGATGAAATGGAAGAGTTTAGAAAGTTGTGGCAGGAAGCGTATGAAAATCCTGAAAAGTTCTGGAATGAGAGGGCTGAGGAGGCCATGGACGACATAAACTGGTTTGAACCTTGGAAGAATGTTTTTAAATGGGAATACCCAAAGTTCAGCTGGTTTGAAGGGGGGAAGACCAACATCTGCTACAACTGCCTTGACTACAAGGTGAAGAGGTACGGTTCAAAGCCTGCCTACATCTACGAAAACCCCGAAATGGACTTGAGCTATGCAATTACCTACAGACAGCTTTACAGCATGGTTAAAAAGTATGCCGCATCTCTGAGAGGAGCTGGACTGAGCAAGGGGGACAGAATTCTTCTTTATCTTCCAAACTCAATCGAAGCTGCGGCAATGCTGCTCGCAGCAGCAAGAATTGGCGTTATTTCTGTGACAGTCTTTGCTGGTTTCTCCCCCAAGGCCGTTGCCGACAGAATTGAGCTGACCACACCGAAGCTAATCTTCACGCAGGATTTCTCCACAAGGAGAGGGAAGCTGGTGAGGCTGAAGGACAACATCGATGAGGCTCTGAGCTACGTGCCTGAAAACGTAAGGGAAAACGTCGGAATGGTGGTCGTGAAGAGAGCGATGCCGGAAGAGGAGGTCGATTTAAAGGAGGGGCGGGATTTCACCCTGAAGGAGTTTCTTGACCTGAAAGGAGGAGAAAGCAGTGATTATGTTGAGATGGATGCGATGGACCCAATCTTCGTCATGCCCACATCAGGCACAACGGCCAAGCCCAAGCCTGTGGTTCACGTTCAGGGAGGTTATCAGATATGGAACTACTATGCTGCTAAGTGGGTTTACGGCCTGAAGCCTGACGATGTGATATTCAACACCTCGGACATAGGCTGGATTGTCGGGCAGAGCTACATGGTTTTCGGCCCGCTTCTCGCAGGCTCTACGTGCATTCTCTTCGACGGCACTCCTGATTATCCCGAGCCGGGCACGTGGTGGGAGGTTGTGGAGAGAAACGGAGCAACGCTGATATGGACATCCCCGACTGGTGCGAGGATACTGAGAAAGCTTGGAGTGGAGAAGGCAAAGGAGTACGACGTGAGCTCGGTCGAGAGGGTGGTTTGTGCGGGGGAGGTTCTGAATCCAGAGGTGTGGTACTGGCTCTACAGAGATGTTTTTGAGGAGGAAATTCCAATAATTGACCACATGTGGCAGACCGAAACCACCGGAGCGCTATTCGGCTATCCCTACGGTCTCTACGGGGATGAAATTAAGGAGTACATCAAGCCCGGCTCCGCCGGACTTCCCTTACCTGGAATAATTCCCGTCGTTCTTGACGAGCTGAGTGGAGAGGAGCTACCACCGAGGGAAAAGGGAGTCATGTACCTCAAAAGACCTTTCCCCGGCCTAACACCAACGCTCTGGGACAGCTTTGACAGATACGTGAGGTCATATTGGGAGGTTGGAGCGGGCAGAGGAATGTACTGCACCGGAGATGCTGCCTACATTGACGAGGATGGCTACGTGTGGTTCACGGGAAGGGCTGATGAGGTCATAAAGATTGCAGGTCACAGAATTGGGACAATAGAGGTTGAGAATGCCCTGATAAGTCATCCGGCAGTAGCTGAGGCAGGTGTAAGCGGCATACCTGATGAAATCAGGGGAGAGGTTGTGGCAGCATTCGTCGTTCTCAAGCCCGGCTACTCTCCGAGCGAGGAGCTGAAGAGGGAGATAATAGACCACGTGAGGAAAACTCTCGGCCCGATTGTTGTTTTCAAGGACATACAGTTCGTGAACATGCTTCCAAAGACGAGGAGCGGTAAAATCATGAGGAGGGTCATGAAGAGGCTTTTCCTCGGGCAGGAGCTTGGTGACCTGTCAACGATTGAGGAGGAGGCATCGGTTGAGGAAATCAAGGAGGCGGTTGAGAAGCTCAAGAAACTTTAAAAATTTATTCCTTTCTTTCTCTTGCTCCGGTAAAAATCAAAAAGTTTAAAGGTGTAACTGCAAAGCAATCACATGAACCTGATTTTTCTCGGCCCACCCGGAGCGGGTAAGGGTACGCAGGCAAAGAGAGTTTCCGAAAAGTATGGCATTCCGCAGATTTCAACCGGTGATATGCTGAGGGAGGCTGTTGCTAAGGGGACGGAGCTGGGAAAAAAGGCTAAGGAGTACATGGACAAGGGGGAGCTTGTGCCTGACGAGGTTGTTATTGGCATAGTCAAGGAGAGGCTGCAGCAGCCTGACTGTGAGAAGGGCTTTATCCTCGACGGATTTCCGAGAACTCTCGCTCAAGCAGAGGCTCTCGACGAGATGCTCAAAGAGCTGAACAAGAAAATCGATGCCGTCATCAACGTTGTTGTTCCTGAGGAGGAAGTCGTAAAGAGAATCACGTACAGAAGAACGTGCAGAAACTGCGGAGCCGTCTATCATCTGATTTACGCTCCACCCAAGGAGGATAACAAGTGTGACAAGTGCGGTGGAGAGCTATACCAGAGAGACGACGATAAGGAGGAAACTGTGAGGGAGAGGTACAGGGTTTACAAGCAAAATACGGAGCCGCTTATCGATTACTACAGAAAGAAGGGCATACTCTACGACGTGGACGGAACCAAAGATATAGAGGGCGTCTGGAAAGAGATAGAGGCCATATTGGAAAAGATCAAATCCTGATAATTTTTTCCTTTATTTTCCCGTCAAGCCACTCGGCAATTAGCTCAACAACCCTATTGTCCTGCCTTAAAAAGTGGTCTCCCTTCTCCACCTCCACGAATGCCTTGGGCTCCCTCGCAAGGTTGTAAAGTGTGAGCCCATTCTCGAACGGAACAATCTCATCCAGCCTGCCATGAACGATTAGCTTCTCGGCACCAACATCTCCTATCCAGTTTTTGGGCTCAATCTCGGTGAACTCCTTCAAAAACAAATTCTTAAAACTCTCAAAGCTTCCAATCCCCTTAAGGGTGTTTTTCATGCGAGCATTTTCGTAAACCAATTTCAGAACCTGCTCGGTAAACATATCCAGGCAGCAGGGTGAGGAAACAACGACCATTTTCCGAAGGTTCCTCAACTCAGCAGCGGCTCTTACAGCAACTGCTCCGCCCATACTGTATCCGAGTATGCTAACCTCCTCAAAGTTTTCTGCAATCCTCAGCAAATCCTCGACCCAGGCTTTAAGGCTGAAGTGCCCGTCGCTCAATCCTGTTCCCGAAAAATCAAAAATTAGGGTTGGAAAACCACGTTTGGAGAAAAAACCGGCGAGGTCTATGTAGCTCTTTTCAACTACTGAACCGGGCTCGTAGGGAAGTCCGTGGCAGACAATTAGCGCCCTCTCCACGTATATCCTCGCGAATACTCTGCCAATTTTTTTATCAAAGTGCATTTATTTCAATCCGACGAGCTTCTCAAGTTCCTCGAGGTCCTTCTCAATTTTCTTTATTTCCTCCTTTTTGTTCTGTACAAGCTCTGAAACTATCTCCTTCAAATCTCTTGTGAGCTTGTAGCACTTGAGCGGTCTTCCCTTGCCCTTCTTTTTGAGCTCCCTTTCCTTAATCCATCCCCACTCTTTCAGGTCCTTCATCGCAAGGCTTACCTCTGGTTGTCTGAGGTTTGCGGCTCTCTCTATGTCTCTTGAAACCGCCTCACCAGCCTTCGCAAGGAAAACCACAACTTTGGCTATATTCCTGTTCAAACCCGTTTCTGAGAGCAGCTGAACGATTCTCTCCTCCTTCTCGGTCAGCTCTTCAACCATGTGATTCACCTCCCATTACCGTTATGTGCAACACTCTTTACTTATACTAAGGACTATATAAATTTTTTTGCATTTAGGTATTTATCTAATATCCAATCGCTATTTTGTCAGATAAATCATTAGATGGGAAATATTATAAAGTCCTAAAGCCGACAATCCTTAAAATGAAGAAAAAAGACCGCTACACGATTTCGGAGCTTGCAAGAGAGTTCGAGATAAGCACGAGGACCATTCGGTATTACGAGGAAATTGGCCTTCTCAACCCCGAAAGAACGCCGGGAAATCAGAGAATTTTTTCGAGAAAAGACAGGGCAAAGCTGAAGTTGATTTTAAGGGGTAGGAGGCTCGGTTTCAGCCTTGAGGAGATTAGAGAGATGATTGAGATGTACGATGTGGCAGGAGAGCCGGAGCAGATAAGGCTGACGCTGAAGTACGGCGAAAAGAAGCTTAAAGAGATTGAGGAAAAAATCAGGGAGCTCGAGCTTCTAAAAGAGGACCTTCTCAACTTAAGGGAGATGCTAATCAAGAGACTTGAGGAGCTGGAAAAGGGAAGTTAACGTAAACGTTAAATTTAAATATTATTTATGGCTTATTTTTGTTTGGGTGAGAGTGTGTTTACTATACCGTATCTTCTGGAAAGAGCAGCAAAGCTTTTTCCCAACAAGGGAGTTGTTGGCAGGGAAGGGACAAAAAGCTACTCAGAAGTAAGGAAAAGGGTTCTTGGGCTAACAGCCTTCTTTGAGAACATAGGGATACGGAACGAGGTTGTGGCAGTAGCGGACTGGAACACACCGGAGTTCTTCGAGCTGATTTATGCGATAACTGCAGCTGGAGGGATTCTGTATCCGGTCAACATAAGACTGCCACCAGATCAAATAGCCTACACGCTGAAAAAATCGGAATCGGGACTTCTGATTTACTCCGACGACTTTTCAGCCCTTGCAAAAGTTCATGAAGGAGAAAGCTTACACATAAAAGAGGTGGCTGAGAAGGCTGAGGAGGCAGAACCTGAAGTCAACGTTAAGCAGGATGATATGGCTGTTATGCTCTTTACCAGCGGTACCACGGGATTGCCAAAGGCAGTGAGATACACTCACGAAAAAATGATTCACGGAGCTCTTAGCATAGCACATCAGCTTGCGCACCACGAGACTCCTGCAAATCTCACTCCGAGGGACGTAATCTTCCCTCAGATACCCATCTACCACATTCTCGCTTGGGGAACTGTGTTCATAGCCCCCTACATGGGTTTGAATCTGGTGATGGGCGGAAGATTTGATCCGGCAGAGGCTGTGAGGCTCATCAAAAAAGAGGGGGTAACATGGATTAACGCCGTTCCGACAATGGTTAACATGCTCCTCGAGACGAAAGAGGACCTCAGCGGCATTAAGGTGCTCATCGGAGGGAGTACGATTACAATTGACCTGGCAAGGCGCATGGAAAAAGCAGGAATGAAGTTCTCAACAATCTATGGCGGTACCGACATGCTGGCTGCATCCATTGCTATTATGACCGAAGAGGCCAAGGTGAAGGGTGTTGACTACATCAGGCAGGTAACTCATCCCGTTCCCTTTGCGGAGTTCAAAATAGTCCCCCAGGAGGGAATGGGGGGTGAGTCGGGGGAGATATACTTCAGAGCCCCTTGGCTACCCATGGAGTACTACAAGGACGAGGAGAAAACCAAAGAAGCCTACACCGAAGATGGCTGGTTCAAAACAGGAGACCTCGGAGTTGAGATGCCAGACGGAGGAGTAAAGATACTCGACAGGGTGAAGGATGCCATCAAATCCGGCGGAGAGTGGATTCCGAGCAGCATTCTCGAATCAGTGATTTCGGAAATTGAGTGGGTGGAGTACGTTGCAGTTCTCGGCAAGCCCGACGAGAAGTGGGGTGAGAGACCTTTTGCAGTAATAAAGCCCGTTGACAGGAGTAAGGCGAGCATTGAAGAGGTGAAAGAGCATCTGGCCAAAGCTGTTGAAGAGGGCAGAATTGCCAAGTGGTGGATTCCGGAGGAAATTGCGATTGTTGATGATATGCCTCTCACGAGCACGGGAAAAATTAACAAACTTTCGTTAAGAAAAATGCTGTTGGAGAGGTGATGTAAATGCTCGAAAACGACGCCCTTCTTACTGAAGAGGAGATTAAGATAAGGGAGGAGGCAAAGGAGCTTGTTAATGCTATTGACCCCGAGCTTCTGAGGAAAATGGACAGGGATGAGGTTGACTACCCCTTCGAGTTTCTTGAGGAAGCTGCGAAGAGGAAAATGCTTGGATTGAGATTTCCGGAAGAGTACGGGGGGAGAGGGCTTAGCTGGACTGCTGAGAGCGTTGCTGTTGAGGAGGTTGGCGTTCTGGGCAACGGAATAGGGTGCAGTTATGCGATGGTCAGCATTGTTGGGGAAGCAATTTACCGCTTCGGTCAGGAGTGGCAGAAGGAGGAGTTTCTGAAGCCGATAATAAAGGGTAAGAAAGTCTCTGCCGAAGGACTGACGGAGCCGAGAGGAGGGAGCGACTTCTTCGGAACAACAACGAGGGCGGAGAAGAAGGGGAATGTGTGGGTGCTGAATGGTGCGAAGAGGTTCATAGCTGGTGGCAAGGTAGCGGACTTCTACCTGATTTACGCCAGAACTGATCCAACTGCTCCAGGCCACAAGGCCCTTACAGCTTTTCTGGTTGAGAGGGACATGGGCGTTGAGGTGGAGGAGCTCTACAACCTCCTCGGCTTCAGGGGAATGGGGACTGCGAGGATTGTGTTTAAGGATGTTGAAGTGCCAGATGAGTACAGGCTGGGAGAGGTTAATGGGGCCAGAGTGATTTTCAACAGGATGATGATTCCCGAAAGGATGACCTCCGCTGCAGGAGCGCTTGGAACCGCAAGGGCGGCGCTGGAGGTGGCGGTGAAGTACTCCAACAAAAGGAAAGCCTTCGGCAGGAAAATAAGGGAGTTTCAGGGAGTCAACTTCATGGTTGCTGAGGCTGTGACGAAGCTTGACGCTGCAAGGGCTTTAACCTACAACGCTGCGAGGGCTGTGGACCTCTACGATGCGGGAAAGGGCCCCGACCCAAGAAGGCTGGTCAGCGAGGCGAAGTACTTTGCAACCGACGTAGGATGGGATGTTGTCAACAAAGCAATGCAGATTCTCGGTGGAATAGGCTACACCCAGGTTTATCCGGTCGAGAGGATGCTGAGAGACATGCGTCTCGCCCCTATATGGACTGGCAGCAACGAAATCATGAAGGTGCTGATACAGCACGAAACCTACAAGATGATGGGGCTGCCGTCAAAGGACAGGGATGTTGAGAAGGACGCGATGGACTGGTACAAGGAGTGGGAGAAGGTTTACGAGTGACTTACAGCAAACTCCTCGGTATCAGCCCCTGCATCAGCATGCAGTCGGCCAAAACCAAAGCCACCATTGCCTCAACCACGGGCACGGCCCTTGGAACTATGCAGGGGTCGTGCCTGCCCTTTACGCTTATCTCAGCCTCCTCCATTTTTTCGTAGTCAACGGTTCTCTGCTTTTTTGAAATTGATGGTGTGGGCTTGATTGCTGCCCTTAACACTATATCCTCCCCATTCGAAATCCCTCCCAGAATTCCTCCTGCGTTGTTGGTGGCAAAGCGGATTCTGCCATCCTTCAGCACTATGGGGTCGTTGTTCTCGCTCCCCCTCTTTCTTGCGGCCTCAAATCCGGCGCCGATTTCCACACCCTTTACAGCAGGAATGCCCATAACGGCGTAAGCCAAGTAGGCGTCGAGCTTTCCGAAGACCGGCTCACCCAAACCGGCAGGGACGTTTTTTGCAACGACCTCCACCACCCCACCCACGCTATCCCCCTCGCTCATCGCCTCCTTTAGCCTCTGCTCCGCCTCCTTCTCCGCTCTCTCGTCCGGCATCCTCAAAGGACTCCTTTCAGCCCTCTCAAAGGCCTTTTCAGCATCATCGACCTCACAGCTTACTCCTGCAATTTCCTTCGCGTACCCCATAACTTTAACGTCATACCTTCTGAGCAGCAGCTTTGCCATCGCCCCTGCAGCAACTCTTGCAGCGGTTTCCCTCGCTGAAGCCCTTCCACCACCTCTCCAGTCCCTCACGCCAAACTTGGCCCAGTACGTGTAATCAGCGTGTCCCGGCCTGAAAACGGTCTTCAAGCTCTCGTAAGCGCTCGAATCCGCATCGACGTTCCAGACAACCATTGATATGGGCGTGGCGGTAGTGAGACCCTCAAAAACTCCGGAGAGGATTTCAACTCTGTCAACTTCCTTTCTCTGCGTAGTGTACTTCTTCCCCGGCCTCCTCCTTTCCATTTCCCTCTGAATGAACTCCTCGTCAACCTCAAGACCTGCGGGAAAGCCGTCTATAACGCAGCCCACCGCTCTGCCGTGACTCTCTCCCCAGGTTGTGACCCTCAAAAAATGGCCGAAGGTGTTCATTCTCGCTCTCTATCCGCTATAAGCTTCCCACCAACGCCAACGTTCTCGGCTGGAGGCTCGTGAATCAGAATTGTAATCGCGCTCCTGTCCATGCCGTAGATTTCTGCAGCAACCGACGTCAGCCTCTCAACAAACTCCCTCTTTTTACCCACATCCAGCTTGGGGCCGTAAACAATCAGGACTGGCATAAAGTGTGTTGGCAATTGGGTAATAAAACGTTTTTCTAAACCCTTAAATCTTCAACTGCATCGTCAGGATTCGATTTATCGGTCTTTCTGACCTCGATTCCTGCCTCTTTCAGTCTTTCCAGCGCTCCTTCTCCTATGTTCCTGCATACTACCACACTGACACCCTTTTCCCTGAGAATCTCGGCAATCATCCTACCTCTACCCTTTTCCGCTTCCGGGATTTCAACAACGCTTGATTTCCCGCTTTCAAGGTCAAGAATGTAAAATCGTCTGGCCTTGCCAAAGTGCGGGGCCACCCTCAAACCATCCTTTTGGTCCAAAATCGGCATGGCAACCCTCATCTTCTCAGCCTCTCGATTTCCCTTTTTATTTCCTCAAGCTCCGCTTCGAGCTCATCCCTCATTCTCTCAAGCATTCTGAGTTTCTCGTCCCTTTCCGATTCATACCTCATCCATCCCGGCTTTCCGGTCGAGTAACATCTCCTTTTCCAGCCCCTGCCCCATCCTCCTCTCATGCATCTCATGTTCTCACCTCCTATTTGAAATATGTTTCAATAGCAAAGTATTTAAATTTTGCGACATGTTTCAAATTTGTGTTCCGCTGGAGAAAGGGGAAGTGCAGGGGAAGAAAGCTCAGAGATATTTACATCTCAGGTCTGCCAGCAGTAAGGGCCATGATTCCAGAACCGGGAACCGGAAAGAAGCCTGTCGCGATAAATCTTGCTGAGGCCGAGGCTTTAAGGCTTGTGGATTACGAAGAGATGAGCTTTGATGATGCCGCAGCAAAAATGGGAGTTTCGAAGGCTACAGTCTGGAGACTGGTGAATGCTGCAAGAAAAAAGATGGCAAAGGCAGTTTTCGAGGGCAGAGCAATCCTAATCACTAAGGGTGGGGAGCTTGAAAGGCTTTAGCCCATGCTAACCCTCTCGACGTACCTCCCCCTCTCCTCAATCTCCTTTGCCCTCTCTATTACCTCCTCACTACCCCCCTCTGCGAGGTACCCTTCAATAAAGGCGTCTCTCAGCCTCTCCCAGTTCTCAAAGCTCGCCTTCAGCGATTCAAAGTAAACGTGCACGTCCACACCCATCGGCTCCACTTTGTTATCGAAGAAAGCGAGCCCAAAATCAACGAAGTATATTCTGCTGTTGCTTAAAATCAAGTTCATAGGGGTTATGTCTCCGTGAATTATTCCCGCTCTGTGGAGCTTCGCGGCCATTCTCCCTACTTCTCTGCTCACGTCCTTACTCATCACATCCTTCACAGCCTCTCCGTAAATCCTTTCCATGACGATGGTGTCCTCCTCAACATCCAGAACGATTGGTGTTGGCACACCAGCTCTTCTTGCAGCGGAGATTATCTTCGCCTCCATCTTTGTCCTTCTTAGCCTCAGCTCCCTGTCAAGCTCCTTTATCCTGTACCTCTTTGGGATTCTGGTTTTTACAACCACATTTTCCAGAATTTTTACTTCCGCTTCTCCACCAAGATAGACCTTCACGGCTTGAAAAAAGAGTAAGGGAAGTTAAAGCTTGCCTTCTGCAACTCTTGTTACATTGAAAACACCAATGAGCTGCCCTTTTCTAACCTCTCCATCCATTATCGGCAGGAAAACAACCTCTTCTATGGTTTTTCTGCTCTCCAGACTCCAAGGCTCATTTGCAATCCCACCAACCATCGTTCCGTAGGCCTGCCTCATGATGCCGAGAGGATTAACTACTGCATAATCAGGAACGTTAATCGGCCGGATTTTGATGATTTCCGCAACACCCCTTATGAGCTTCCTGTTCTCGTCGGAAATGGCTGGCCTCCACTCCCCCTTTCTGCCTACCCTGAGTGGCTTGCTTCGGTATTCGTGAATCGTCTTGACAACACCTTTGCCGGCCTTTCTGGAGAACTGCAACTGTCTGCTGTTGCCCCCTCCACTGCTCTCGCCCATAACGCAGACGAGACCCAGAACTTCCCCCTTCTCAACAACTCCATCGCTGAACCCAACCAAAACGGCCTCATCGAAGACTCTATCCTCCTCAAACTTCCTAGTTCTACCCCCTACAAGATCAAGAAGCTGAGCAAAGGCGTTTGCGGCCAGACCGTAGGGGGTGATGATGCTTCCCCCCTTCACGTCCACCCTCTCTATTTCTACAGCCGAAACTCCTCCCTTCTCGATCCTCACCCTCTCGTCCGCAACAATCGGCAGAAGACTGCACCTCTCACTCTCGAAGTATCCGCTGAACGTTCCCGTTACGTTTTCTCTATAGAAAACTCCGCCCTCCACCCACGTCAGAGATGCTTTAACAGTTCTTTCCTCCACCCTCGGTTTTGAGGGAATCACCCTGGAGAGCAAACCCGTCCTAACGAAATTTATCCGCAGCATTCCTAGCAAGTCGCCCTCCTTTACGTCCCCAGACCTCGTTGGGATGAAAACTGCGTGATTTATGCACTTTTCGTCCTCAACCATTCCGGGAGCCCCGCACTCAATTACGTCTGCAACAAAACCGTTTGCATGGCTTATTGCAGCCACAGGCCTGACAACGGTGTTTTCAGGTATTTCGATTACTCTTGTACCAACAACCGCAACCTCCCCCTCGCAAACGGTGAGGTCCTCACTTGCGATTATGGGGCTGAGCTGGCTAACCTTCGAAATTACGTAGCTTCTCGGTTCGACATCAACATCAAATTCAAAAGTTTTGCTACCCACTCCCTCTTGCCATGACAGAAGCTTAGCTCTCAACACACTAAATAAACAATTTAACCTTAAAAATGTTTTCGGTTTCCAAAAATCCTGGATTTCGAATGTGGCTTAATTTCGATACATTTATTAACTTCTTTTCAAGCCAGAGGTTGAAACAGGCAATCAGGTGTTAGCTATGGCTGGCGAAATACTTGTTATAGGAGGCGGAATTTCTGGACTGACTGCTGCTATAGAAGCTGCCGAAACGGGATATGATGTGATTCTCTTGGAAAAGAACCCGTACCTTGGCGGAAGAGTATCACAGCTGAACAAGTACTTCCCAAAGCTTTGCCCACCGTTCTGCGGGCTTGAAATCCTCTTCAAGAGAATGAAGAGCACACCAAAGCTGAAGTACTTCACAAACGCCGAGGTTCAGGAGATAAGCGGAGAGTCGGGGAATTTTACGGTTAAAGTCAAACTCAAGCCGAGATACGTCAACGAGAACTGCACAGCATGCGGGGCTTGCAAGGAGGTTTGCCCGATTGAGGCTCCGGACGAGTACAACTTCGGACTGAAAAAGAAGAAGGCCATCGATTTGCCTAACATCATGGCGATGCCCTTCCAGTACTACATTGACGACAAATACTGCAATAAGTGCGGTGAATGCGTTTCTGCATGCAAGTACAACGCCATAGACCTCAATGAAGAGGAGAGGGAGATGACCCTGAATGTGTCATCCATAATTGTTGCGACAGGCTGGAAGCCCTACGATGCAACCAAACTTGATAACCTCGGCTACGGAAAATACAAGAACGTCATAACCAACATGGAGATGGAGAGGCTTGCATCGCCAAACGGGCCGACTGGTGGCGTTATTCAGACGATGGACGGTAAGCCAATAGAAACAATCGCATTCGTTCAGTGCGCCGGAAGCAGGGATGAGAACCACCTGCCCTACTGCTCTGCAATCTGCTGCTTAGCGAGCTTGAAGCAGGCAACCTATGTGAGGGAGCAGTATCCTGATGCGAAGATATACATCTTCTACATCGACATCAGAGCCTTTGGAAGATACGAGGACTTTTTCGCAAAAGTTAAGGCTGACGAAAAAATCGAACTCATCAAGGGAAAGGTTGCGAAGGTTGAGGAGGTTGACGGAAAGCTTGTTGTGACTGCTGAAGACACGCTTACCGGTGTGAAAAGCAAGAAAGAGGTCGACATGGTTGTTCTCGCCACAGGCATGCAGCCTGCCATCGAGCCCATTCCCGGGCTTGAGCTTGACGAGTATGGATTCGTTAAGCCAAAGCCGGGCATCATTCCGGTAGGTGTTGCGGCGATGCCCATGGAGGTCGCCTCAGCCAACGAAACCGCAACGGCAGCAGCGCTGAAGGCTATTCAGCTTGCAAGGAGGTGAAATGATGGAGAAAGTTGGTGTTTACATCTGTACCGGTTGTGATATCGATAAGCTGGACATCGAAAGGCTGAAAAACGTTGCAAAGGAGGAGTTTGG
>LDZQ01001151.1_pt1 | contig 57160 bp, 59 predicted proteins | sample 615361 | NCBI WGS metagenome assembly LDZQ01 (sample SAMN03408297, study PRJNA278302) | terrestrial metagenome | isolation source: oil reservoir sample I2 | place: USA: Alaska, North Slope, Ivishak formation | collected 2013 | reverse complement strand
GCCGTCATCCACGTCATACCAGAATGCGGCAAAGTCGTCGGCTGTGATTGCGACATCACCAGTTGGGTTGGAGTATACGCTGCTGCGTATCTTGAGTTCTGTTGCCGCACTTGCCGCGGATGCTACCCCTACGAGTAGCAACGCTGCCACAAGTACGAGTGTAATCTTCTTTATCATGTCTTATCCTCCTCCTTAGCTTCGGGATGATGATGTGCCCTCTCCGTCCCCCAAGGGCGCGTGCCCTCTGGGACGGCAGCATTGGCATCTGGCAACCAACTTTCGTTGATTGTCGAATGCCATTTCACCCTCTCAATCCACAAAGCTGGATTACTGTTCCCCCTATTACAAACTCCCTTTTTAAATCTTTTGTGGTCGAAACGCCCAATAGAACCATGGAGAGCGTGATTTGCCATTCCAGATGACGTGCACGTAGCCCCCATCGACAATTAGCCACAATCGACAATTCAGTGAACTACCCCGCCCCCACCGACGGAGCTTCGTGGGGAGTTTGCTCTTTACGAGCCTCATCCTCACAGGCCTGTTCACACCGCCACTAGCCACTACTCCCTACCAGAGGTTCGGGAGCTACTTTAGCTACTTTACTTAGCATGTTCACTGCTCCGTTAACATCAGTTGCCACCGTCTTCGGGTAGTTCACTCACTCTGTATTGCGCCATACATCCACCGCCCTTCGGACATTGGACAGCAGGGCTGCGGCAATCCTCTGGGAGGGCCATGCACCAAGCCCGCAGTCTGGCCCAACATAGCGTATCCTGTCGCCAAACATGCGGTGGGCACGCTCGAGCCTTGACAGAATTACCTCTGGTGTCTCCAGCTCACTTACGAGCTTTTCGAGCAGCTCTGGCACCTTCCACACATTCGCCCCATATCTCTCGCTGAGCTGTGCGGCCATGGAATGAATATCTGTTCTGGCAATCCCCACCCTGAGGTATGTGTCCGTGTGCTCCAACACCGCGCGGTCAATCATCTCGAGGCTGGAGGGGTCAGAGGCGCACTCCACTCCCACCACGTCCACAGAGGACATGCAGCCAAGCTCATAGTAGAGGGGGGAATGAAGATGTATCTGCACATCAGCCCTGCATCCCTTCACAGCCCTGTCCAGTGCATCGAGGATGTCGTCCTCTGCGAGCATTATGCTGGGATTGAGCCCGAGGCTGGGCTCATCGAGGCTCACCACCTTCACGTCCAGACGATGAGCAGTACACGCATGCCTTATGAATGCCGAGATGCTTCTTGCCAGCTGGAGCAGCACGTCGGGGTAGTTCGATGGGCCAAACAGGGCAAGGTATAGCTCCACTGGCCCCGTGATGCACACCCTCACTCCAAGGGTTTTGCCCTGCTCCCTCCTCCATCTTCGAGCCACCCGCTCCACTGCCTCAAGCTCCAGTATGGCGGCGCTCTCATCATTCACCGCGAGAGGCTCGGTGCACTTCGAGGGGTCCTCTATGATATCGAGAAACATCCTGTTCATGTCCCTGAACTGGGGGTATGTGGGTACCTCCACGCCCGCACACACCTTCATCCACATCGCCTGCTCCACGACGTCGAGATAGCGCTGCACTGCAGCTGGGTCATCGGTGTTCACATCCACCCTGCTCATCCCCTCGGGCAGGGGAAAGCTTCCCACATCATCGAACAGGGGAGTCAGAAGGGCTTCATCCATGCTCCCATCTCCTCTTCACTCGCCCTCTGATACACATGCGCATTGCCATTGGCGTCTGCCTCCATGGCTGTCCATATCGGGCAGTGATCAGACCTCGTCCTGCGAGCCACCACAGCCACCACACATACATACCTCTCGACAGTTAAGCTTATGTGTGAGTAGGTCGCCCAGTATTAAAAGCGTTCAATGCCACAATCACGCAGTATACTGGATGAAATCCCCCCACTGGATGAAATCCCCCCACTGGATGAAATCCCCTCACGCACCCACATCAGCGTAGGCGATGCCCTCAAGCTGGCTGACCTCGATTTGTTCACCCTTGCCACCACTGCCGACCACCTGCGAGAGAGGGCGTGTGGGGATGTGGTGAGCTTCGTGGTCAACCGCAACATCAACTTTACCAACGTGTGCGTGGGGGAGTGCGCGTTCTGCGCCTTCTGCAAGCTACCCCCCTTCGAACTCACGTTAGAGCAGATACTCGAAAAGGTGGAGGAGGCGAGCAGGATGGGCGCCACCGAGATATGCATTCAGGGCGGGCTCCACCCCAGGATGGGCACAGAGGACTACTGCGAGATTCTCGAGACCATAAGGAGCCACTATCCCCGCATGCACCTGCACGCCTTCTCACCCATGGAGGTGGTGCACGGTGCCAAAAACAGCGGCATCACGATACGGGAGGCGCTGACCGAGCTCAGGAGGAGCGGCCTTGGCTCCATGCCAGGAACCGCTGCCGAGATTTTGGTGGATGAGGTCAGAAGGAGGATATGTCCCAAGAAGCTTTCCACAGCGCAGTGGGTGGATGTGATCACCACTGCCCACGCCCTCTCCATACCCACCACCGCCACGATGATGTATGGGCACGTGGAAAGCTGGAGGGATAGGATAGAACACATCCTTCTCATACGCAATATTCAGCAAAAAACCCATGGGTTCACCGAATTCGTGCCCCTGCCCTTCATGCCCCACAACAGCCCGCTTGGCGAGCGGGTGAGGTTTGCCACTGGGGGCGTGGAGGACCTGAAGGTGTACTCCATCGCCAGAATACTGCTGTTCGGGCTCGTGAACAACATACAGGCGAGCTGGGTCAAGCTCGGACACAAGCTGGCGCAGGTGGCACTGCTGTGCGGAGCAAACGACCTCGGGGGCACGCTCATGGAGGAGAGCATATCGAGCAGTGCTGGAGGAACTGCTGGTCAGTACACCTCTCCAGAGCACCTCAGAAAGCTGATAACAGAGATAGGGAGGGTGCCAAGGGAGAGAGACACACTGTATAGGCTGATAGGGGACTGAACATTTTACTGTCTGGTCGCTGAAGCACGCGGAGACGCACAGGAAAAATGGGAGGAAACAGGTTGGCACGCACTAACGCCGTTCAAATCGTGCTCTCAGTACTGCTGGCAGTCCTCGTGGTGGCAACGGTGCACTATGGAGTGTCGTTTCTGGTGGAGACCCTTGTGAAAGGACACAACGTGGAGGCGTACGCCCTCAGAGACTACACGGCAGCCCTCTCACTCGTGGCTGGAGGGGCGCTGATATCGGTGGGCGTGCAGCTCTACAGAGGGACTAAGGTCATGGGCTTGGGGCTTGCCATGCCCGGACTGTTCCTCGTGGCATCCTCCCTCCTCACGCTGCTAATGGGAAGGCCAGTCCTGCTCAAGCTGGCCACCCTCACAACCGCCACCCTCATCCTCGCCTACCTCATATACCGCTACCGCCACGTGCTGGAGGGAGAAGAGTGAAGGGGGGCGTGCTCATCACGGTCGTGGTTGCCGCCCTGCTGTGGGGGGCGATAGTATGGGCGATGGTGCACGAGGTGAACGAGATGGATGCCAGCCTCGCCCTCGCCAAGGAGCAGCTTGAGAACCGCCTCGAGGGGTTTACCGTTGATTACACATCGGTGCGCCCCTCTCAGGAAGGATACGAGGTAGGCGTATCCGGGCATGTGCTCAGGAACGGCACCTATGTGAGCGTCCACTTCAGCGCGACTGTGGATTCTGGAGTGAGCTGGACGAACGAGAGCAGGGCACTGCTCATCGCCCTCGCCTCGGAGGAGCTGTGGGCAGAGCTGGACGAGGGCGACTATTATGTTCATGCAACGAAGGTGGGCGATGAGTGGGTGGTGGAGGTGGAGAGCACAGGAGTCGGGCAGAAGAGTGTGAGGATAGTGGTAGACATCGAGAAAGGCGAGGTGGAAGAGATCGGGGTGGTGAGCGCCCAGGAACGCTCCAAGTATCCCATCCCCGTCATTCCAGAGCCCGTCCCCGTCTCCTGAGCCGTGGGCGTTCACCCAAAGCTTCACTTCGAGCTCATACACCCTTCGGGACGGTCAGAAGTTTCGAAGCATTTAAGCTTTTGAATAGTGTTTGAACCCTCAGGAAGTGATGAGATGTATTCCATCGGCATAATCTCGAGATGGAACGCTACCTGTGGAGTGTCAATGCACGCACAGCTCATATGTAACGAATTCCTGAAAATGGGGCACAGAGTTAAGGTGTTTGCTCCATACGTTCAGTCTGCAAATCGCTGGTGGCACCACAAAATAATAAAGAAAGATGAGGACTTCGTCATTCGATGTTACAGTGAGCTCGATCCTGAGACGAAGAGTGGTGGCAGTATCGAGGAAGACGAAGTGCTCTCAGAGGGACTCGATGTTCTCATAGTAGAATCCTACGCCAGCCTGCCCTATGATGACATTGAGAGGCTCGTTCGCAGAATTGAGGCAAAGACAATCGCAGTAATCCACGAAGGATGCAGGGATGACATACGGTACACTCTCGATGCGTTCGATGCCATCGTTGTCTTCGACGAGCGCTATCAAAGAGAGGTCGTGTACGGCTATGAGGAGAAGACGAGGGTAATCCCCTATCCCTGCCATCCGGTCAGGAGAGGGAACAGAAGGTTTGCAGAAGATGTTTTAACTTTCTTCAGCTTTGGCAGGCAGCCCGTGGAAGAGTACCATGATTTTCTTAGGGCCCTCGATGGAATATCTTCAAAATACGATTTTGTCTACAGGGTTGTAAGATCTAACGGCCTGTTGCCTTTCACCAGGCCATGGCTGGAGCAGGAACAAAAAAGACTCTCCAACGAGGAGATATATGAGTACCTGCATCCGTCAGACGTCCACCTCCTCCCCAAGGGGAATACAAAGTATACGGTGGTCTCCTCAACACTCTTCCTGTGCATGGGCTCCCTCGTTCCGACAGTGGTTCCCAATACCAGGCACTTTGAATCCCTGCCAGAGATCAATGGCATAACACCGGCAGTGATATACTCAGATGTCGATGATCTCAAAGAAAAGCTAATCAGGCTGATCGAGGACGAAGATTACAGAAAGGGAGTGTTGAAGGCGGCAGAGGAGTACGTTGAGGAGAACAGAAGTGATAAAATAGCGGCGGAGTTCGTAAAGCTGTTTGAAGATCTCACTCAATCCTGTTAGAGTCGAGCAATGACACTAGCTCACTCACATCGATCTCCCCTATCCCCACCGCCGAATCTGCAGCTCCGTACGAGATGAGAAGGGCGTCATCAACAAGCTGGGCTCCACACGGAAACACCACGAAAGGTCTGTCGCCGTAGATCTCGTAGTTTTCCTTGGGCTCCATGATGTAGTGGGGCGTAATGGCCGTGATGTTTTCGTCGTCCATGAGCACGGCAAAGACCTTGTAGCTTTTTGTTTCAGAATCCACGGCATGGAGCAGCAGAAGATATTCACCTCCCACTTTAACGGGAGGGGTTCCCCAGCCTATCTTCTCCTCGAACTCAGCCGGCTCCATCACAAGAACGGTGTTCTGTACGCTTATATCTGAAAAGCCGTCTGGCAGGGACTCGACATCGCTTATCGCAAGGCAGAACTTCTCTTCAGTCTGGTTTTTTACATGGGGCCTGTGGAAGAGCTTGAGTCCACCCTTGGTTTCAACGAGAAAGGCATCCTTATCACTTACTTCAAAATTCCTCAGCTCTGGGGGCATTCTGAAAACGCAAAGCTTTTTCCAGCCATCCCTCTCTCGGACTGCCGTAACGGGGAGAGTTCTTTCCATCCTAACATGGGAGTCGAAGTAGTTGACAGTCCTTCCACAGTACGTCATGTACATCTTACCATCAATTTCGTAAACTCTCGGGTCCTCAACACCCCATATGTCGAACTTGTTATCCGGATACACAACAATCTCCGCAGCGTAGTGCTCATGGCAATAGCAGTAAATATCCTCCAAATTCATCCCTATCTCCGCTACAGCACTCGCATACGTGAAGTATCCCAGAACTGTCCTCCCGTAAATTTTTATTTCATCACCATCAACTACCATCGAGGCATTGAAAATTGAAACGGGATCTGACGGAAATCCTTTTATGTGAACTCGCTTTGCGGTGATTACCGTCTTTCTCCTGACAATATCTACGGTTTTTTTCTCCCTTATAGCAGAGACCATATCAGAATTGCACATGGGTCTGAACATGCGTGAAGCTCGCACCACTTCCTTTATATCCCTTACTGAAGCAAAATTAAGTTATGAGCCTCAGTGCAGACCATCCCCACATGAAAGTGCTCATACTCGCTGGAGGAGACGGAACGAGTTTGTTTCCACTCAGCAGGGAGCAGCATCCAAAGCAGTTCCTCAGGTTCAATGCCCACTCTCTTTTTCAGATGACTGTCAAAAGGGCTCTCGAGATAGCTCCACCTGAGGACATCCATGTGGTGACGAGCAGGAATCAGAAGTTCATGGTGTTTGATCAGCTTTCCGAAATTGGCGTTGAGGCAGAGGTCATCGTGGAGCCAGAGCAGAGGGGCACACTTCCCGCTGTTTACTTTGGATTGAAAGAGGTCGCTCCATCAAAAGTGGCAATATTTCCATCGGACCACGTTGTAAATGGAGAGTATATCGAAGCCCTCGAGAGAGCAGAAAAGCTTTCCAGCGATTATCTTGTGGCCCTCGGTGTTAGAGCCAGAAAGCCCCATCCAAAATACGGCTACATAAAGCCCGGCGAAAAACTGAACGGAGGGTATAAAATAGATAAATTCGTAGAAAAACCAGAAAACGCAGATGAACTGTATTCCATGGGCTATATCTGGAATACCGGAATATATGTTTTTGATTCTGGGATTTTTTTTGATGAATGTGAAAAATTCTCCCCAGATATCGCTGAAACGCTTGAAAATGAGGATTACGAGAAAGTGCCCAGGGCGTCGCTTGAGAGGTGCATAATGGAGAAGACCGAGAGGGGGGCCGTTGTGCTGGCAGACTTCTTTTGGAATGATGTAAGTTGCTTTGATGACATTTACGAGCTAATTGAAAAGGATGAGCATGGCAACGCCGTGAGGGGTGAGTGCATAGGCGTAGATTCAGAAAACAACATCGTAATTGGAGATAGGCTCATTGCAACAATCGGACTGAGGGACGTGGTGGTCGTGGACACGAGAGACGCAACACTCGTATGCCCACGCTGCGAGGCTGAGAGGGTCGAGGAGATTGTTGAAACACTGAAGAGTAGGGGGGATGAAAGAGTCGAGTTCCACACAACGGTCTGCAGGCCATGGGGGTCATATACTGTACTGGAGGAGGGACCTCTCTACAAAATAAAGCATATAACAGTTAAACCCGGTAAGAGACTGAGTCTTCAGATGCATTACCACCGAAGTGAGCACTGGGTCGTCGTGAGGGGGACTGCGAAGGCTACGGTTGGGGAGAAGAGCTTCATACTCAGGAGTGGCGAGAGCACTTTTGTTCCGGCAGGAATGAAACACAGACTCGAAAATCCCGCCTTGCTACCACTGGACGTCATAGAAGTTCAGATAGGCGAATATCTTGGAGAAGACGACATAGTCAGATTTGATGATGACTTCGGGAGGAGCTGACCGATGGCTGCAACTTCTTCCACTGTGTGTTCCACAACAATTGTGCCTCCTTATTATTTAGCCACTATTACACCTTAAGCGGACGCATCCCCGCTGTTAAAGTTATAGTTTCGTATATATTCTTTTTCAGAGGGCTGCTCTGACCCAGCCCGATGACACCAACCGAAGCCGATGAAGCCGTCGTGAGACGGATGCGAGCCGGTTCTCCTATGGAGAACCCTCGCTCTTTAGAGCGGGGAGGGGGTCAGTTTATGGGTGGCAGTTCATCCCTCTACCCCTTCTTTGGCAAGCTCTATGAGTCGTGCACCCCCAGCGTGCGCAATCTCTTTGGCGAGCTCTTCAGCCATTTTCAGCTTGTGTTCTCTCTCGGTCGTGGTGGGTATGAGCACTTCCCTTCGTGTGTGCTCTCTTCCATCTATAGAGAGCACCTCGGCGCTCAGCCTGATACCCTCTGGCTGGCTCTGGGCGAGCACACCCATGGGCACTAGGCACCCTCCACCCAGCACCTCCATCACCCTTCGCTCCAGCTCGGTCTCTGTGTGCGTAATGGGGTGGTCGATGCGGGTGAGCAGCTCGTGGGCATCGGAGTGCTGCATGCACACGCACGCTATCACTCCCTGATTGCACGAGGGCAGGAAGTGCTCACACGGGAGCACCTCCCTCTCGATGCTCCACCCCATGCGGATGAGCCCCGCCTCTGCGAGCATGATGCCATCGCACACACCCTCCTCGAGCTTTCTCAGGCGTGTGGTGATGTTTCCCCGCATTGGGATGACTGAGAGCTGGGGATGAGCCCTTCTCAGCTGAGCCACCCTCCTGAGGGAGGAGGTTCCGATGACCGCTCCAGGTGGGAGTCTGCTCAGGGGTGTGCCATCCCTCGTGATTAGGCAGTCATAAGGCGACTCCCTCTCGAGCACGGCAGCGGTGATGAGCCCCTCTGGCCGAATCGTCGGGATGTCCTTCATGCTGTGCACTGCGAGGTCTATCTCTCCTCGAAGGAGGGCTTCGTCGAGCTCTCGGACGAACACTCCCACACCCTTCATGGCGTGCAGCGCCCTGTCTCTCACGATATCTCCAGTGGTCTTGATGACCACCTGCTCGAGCTCAAGCTCGGCATCGAGGCGCATGAGCTGCTCCATCACCTTCTTCGTCTGGGCCAGAGCGAGGGCACTACCCCTCGTGCCTATCCTGAGATGCATGCCCCCCCATAGGTGAGCATGAGTATATGGGCTTTGGGGCTATGCGCTTGCTGGTGAAAAATGGCTCTTTATGGCAGCCTCCACCACGATTTGCTCTGATGTGAGGGGCACCACGACAACGAGCACATGTGGGTGTGTGGGAAGGCTTTGCACACTGGGATAGTATTTGTCCCGCCGGCTCATCCACATACACCACCTCAAAATGTTTATATTACACACTGTGGAATGTGTATGTGGACTTGGCATTTTTGCTGTTAGGGTGAGGAAGTGGACAGGAAGGAGGCAGTGTACAGGGCTGCAGTGGAGCTTGCAGAGAGCGTGAGTGCCTGCGCCATCCTGCTGCTCACAGAGGTGCCCGTTGACACTGCCCCCACCTCAGTGCCCGTGCTCATCTGCTCAGAGGGTGGTGGCCTCTCTCCAGAGCACCAGCTATCGAGACGCCCCTCGATAGACAGGTGTGGGAATTCTCTCATGGACGTGGCAAGGGACGACGTGCTGGCCATGGGCAGAAGCGCCATGTCTGCCGTGTCCACGGTCGCAGATGTGGCTGCACTGATAGGTGCCATTGAGGAGGGGCTCGTGGTGGGCATCATGGCGACCCATTCGAGCGAGGCAATCGTGCTCTATGACCTCTCTGAGAGTGCCATCCTTCGGGCGCTGGAGGAATGCACCGAGAGGGTGGGTAGGGATGTGCTCAGAAGTGCCATAAACTTTGCAATAACTCTTGGATACGAGGGCAGGGAGGGAAAACGGGTGGGCACCATGCTGGTGATAGGCGATTCAGAGGAGGTGCTCAGGCGCTCCCATCAGCTCATTCTCAACCCCTTTGAGGGGCATCCAGAGCAGGAGAGAACAATCACCAACCCCAAGAACTGGGAGACCCTCAAAGAGTTTGCGCAGCTGGACGGAGCCTTCATCCTGGATGAGCGCGGCGTGGCGCTTGCGGCTGGCAGATATCTGGATGTGGATGCGAGAAGTGTGACCGTGGCCAAGGGATTTGGCGGAAGGCACGTCTCGGCAGCGGCCATCACGCGAGACACCAACGCCATTGCAGTGGTGCTCTCTGAGAGTGCTGGCAGGGTGAGGGTGTTCAAGGATGGGCACATGATAATCGAGATTCCGCCAAAGAAAATAGAAAAATGTGGGCAGGTGAGGGTATGAGAAGGAGCATGCTGGAAAGGATAGTGCTGCTGATAGCCGCCATCATCATAGCATTGGTAGCCCTCAAGATTCTCACCAGTGTGTTCTGGGTGTTGGCGTTCTTGGTGCTCGCGTATGTGGCCTACAGGGTGCTCGAGGGCTGGGCATACAGGCGGCATTGAGGTGGCGTCATGCTTGACCTCGTGTTCAGGCTGATTCGCATCGTCTACGTGGTGATAAGATACAACCTCATTCTGGTGGTGCCCCGGCTGGTGGCGAGCAGGAATGGGATGCAGTGTAATCCACCCCAGAGCGTGCTGAGGGATGTGAGAACGCTGAGCACCGCCCTGTGCGAGCTGGGTGCCACCTTCATCAAGGCTGGCCAGCTGCTAAGCTACAGGTCGGACATAATCTCTCCTCAGCTTGCCATGGAGCTGTCCAAGCTGAAGGACAACGTGAAGCCCCATCCCTTTGAGAAGGTTACGAGGCAGGAGAACTTCAGATGCACGTGCCCGGTGGGCAAGATGAGCCCCACATGCTACAGGTGCAACTCCATTGAGAGCATGTTCGAGGAATTTGAGAGAACACCAATCGCCAGCGCCTCCGTGGCTCAGGTGTATCGGGCAAAGCTACAGGGCAGAGAGGTGGCTGTAAAGCTGCTAAGGCCCAATGTGAAAAAGCAAATCGAGACCGACCTTGCCCTGCTCTCGTGGGTGCTGCCCGTGGTGGCAAGGCTCACGGGCATCTCCAAGTCCCTCGATGTTGAGGGATTCCTGTCGGAGCTTTCCAGCGTGCTCGTTCGGGAGACCGACATGCTCGCCGAGGCTTTTAACATGGAGCGGTTTGGCATGAGCATGGGGGGATGGGATGCGGTAAGGATTCCGAGGGTGTGCTGGGAGTACACCACGGAGGAGGTGCTGGTCATGGAGTACATTCCATGGCTGAAGCTGAGCGATGCTCAGACAATGAGCGCCGAACACAGGCAGATGTATGCGAGCCTGATTGCCGAGATATTTTTGAAGATGGTCTTCGTGGATGGGCTGTTCCATGGAGACCCGCATGGTGGAAACTTTCTCCTCTGTCCGGGTGAGAAAAGGGTGGCACTACTGGATTTTGGAGCCACGGGCGTGCTTAGCCCTGAGCTCAAGAGCCTTACATTTAGGCTTTTCTATGCCGTGTATCTGAAGGACACGGAAGAAGCGCTCAGAATCCTGCTGAAAATTGCCCGTGCCCACCCGTCTGAGGTGGACGTCCATGCACTGTATGCCGAGCTGGACGAGCTCGTTGCCAAGTTTCACATGAATGTGCACGAGTCCAGCCAGGCCGAAAACTTCGCAAGGATTGCGCTGAAATATGGACTCAGCTTTCCACCCCAGCTAACGCTGCTGGAGCGGGCAATTCTCCTCGTTCAGGGGGTGTGTAAGGAACTCGACCCCGATTTTGACCTAAAAAGAAGCATAACCACCTTCGTGGAGGACTTTCCAGAGGTGGTGGACACGCACGGTCCGACTGGAAGGCTTAAAAAGAGCATGAAGGAGTATTATGAGCTCGTGGCAGAGCTGCCCCCCCTCATGAGAAGGGCGCTCGAGCGAACGATATCTCATGCTCCAGCTCAATCTCGGGCCAAGGGGCACAACCCTTCTTTCTCGCTGGTCATCCCACCCACGCTGGCACTGCTCTCGGCATGGCTGATATATGCCGCCCCCACTGAGATTGCCCTGTGGACAGGTGTGCTGGGTTTTGTGCTCAGCATCGCTCTGGGCTACGTTGCCATGAGGTAGCGGGATATATATACCTGTCCCACTTAGGTGAGCAGGGGATTGCACATGGAGATAAGACTGGGGCTTGTGGTCTCGGAGTTCAACCGGGACATCACATATCAGATGGAACAGCTCGCAATGGAGCATGCCGAGTTTCTCGGCGCACGCGTGGTGAGGGTGATGTATGTGCCGGGCGTGTTCGACATGCCGCTTGCGGTGAAGCACATGGCATCTGACCCTGAGGTGGATGCGGTGGTCACCATAGGGTGCGTGATAGAGGGCGCCACCAAGCATGACGAGGTGGTGGTTGCACAAGCATCGAGAAAGATTGCAGACCTCGCTCTCGAGTACGACAAGCCCATAACTCTCGGGATATCCGGGCCTGGGATGACGAGGCTCGAGGCTCATGAGCGGGTGGGCTATGCCAAGCGGGCGGTGGAGGCAGCGGTCAAGATGGTACGAAGGCTAAAGGGTGAGCACTGAATGTCTGCTCCGAGAGTGTCTGCGAGAGTGAGCGGCATCGAGGAGTCCGCGACCATACGCATAGCCAACCTCGCCCGCAAGCTCAGGGCAGAGGGAAAGGACGTCATCAGTCTGAGCCTTGGAGAGCCGGACTTCGACACCCCTGCTCACATCAAGCGAGCGGCATGGGAATCGCTTCAGCAGGGTGAGACGCACTATACTCAGAGTGCGGGCATCCCCGAGCTTCGGAATGCCATCGCCAAGAAGCTCAGGGAGGAAAATGGGCTCGATGTCGTCCCTGAGCAGGTGATAGTGACGCCGGGAGCCAAGTACGCGATATTCGAGGTCGCGTGCACCCTTCTGGAGGAGGGGGATGAGGTGGTGCTGATTGGCCCTGCGTGGGTGTCCTATGAGGCGTGCATCAGGTTCTCTGGGGCACGCACCACGTGGGTGAACACCTCCCTCGAAAACGGATTTGTGCCAGAGCCCGAGCAGATAGCAGAGCAGGTGGGAAGCAGCACGAGGCTGCTGATACTCAACAGCCCATGCAACCCCACGGGTGCGGTGTATCCAAAGGATGTTCTCAGGGCGGTGGCGGATTTAGCGTGCGACCACGACTTCTTTGTGCTCTCGGACGAGATATATGAGAAGATAATCTATGGTGGAGAGCACGTGAGCATAGGCGCCTTCGAGGGGATGCAGGAGAGGACAATCACAGTCAACGGGTTTTCTAAGGCGTATGCCATGACAGGATGGAGGCTGGGGTATGCGGCGGCTCCCGAGTGGATTATAAGGGGCATGCTAAAGATACAGTCCCACTCGGTGAGCCATCCGACATCGTTTGTCCAGAGGGCTGGAGTGGCAGCCCTCAGCGGCGACCAGAGCGAGGTCGAGCACATGAGGGCACAGTTCGAAAGAAGGAGGGACGTGCTCATAGAGGGGCTCTGGCGCCTGGGCATGGAGTGTCCCAAGCCAGAGGGGGCGTTCTACGTGTTTGCCCATGTGGGTAGGTGGGGCACCGGGGATGAGGTGGCAGAGAGACTGCTCAACGAGGCACTCGTTGCCCTCACACCCGGTACAGCGTTTGGGAGTGCGTACAGGGATTATGTGCGGATATCGTATGCCGCCAGCATCGAGCAGCTTCAGGAGGCGCTGAAGAGGATGGAGGCTGTGCTGTGATAGGTGCCATTTCAGATACCCACGACTGCATCGAGGCTGCGCGCGCTGCCGTGGAGCTGTTCAATGACGAGGGTGTGAAGTACGTGCTGCACGCTGGAGACGTGGTGTCTCCCTTCATGGCAAGGCCCCTCTCTGGGCTTGAGTGTCCTCTGTATTTGGTGTATGGCAACAACGATGGGGACAGGCTCGCCCTCAAGCAGTTCTTTGAAGGGGCGGGCTTCTTTGTTCTTGGGGAGTTTGGTGTGGTGGAGGGCATAGCCCTGCTGCATGGCACAAATCCAGAGCTACCAGCAGCCCTCGCAGCCTCTGGAATGTATCGGTTCGTGGTGTGCGGGCACACCCACCGGCCAGAGGTGAGAAGGATTGGCACCTGCACGCTGGTCAACCCCGGAGAGTGCTCTGGCGTGCTCACGGGAAGGCGTACGGTGGCGCTGATATCCGAGGATGGGGCGAGAATAGTGGAGATATAGGCAGCCCTCCAAGCAACACCTTTATTTCGTGTTTTTTCTGTGTAGCCTGCCATGCTCGAACTCGCCGTGGAGGCCCTCGTTCAGACGGCTGTGTTTCTTGCAAGGGTGGTGCCCTTCATGGCAGGGGGCATCTTCCTGATGGAGGTGCTGGTGGAGCTTGGCTGGATAGACAGGATGGCGAGGCTCACACTCCCCCTCACGAGGGCGGCCCACCTGTGCGATGAGGTTGGTGTGAGCTTTCTTACGGCGTTTGGCTCTCCATCTGCCGCAAACGCCATCCTCAGAAGGATGTACGATGGAGGCCACATAGACGAGAGGGAGATGATGGTGGGCGCGGTAATGAACTCGTTTCCAAGCGTGGTCACCCACTGGAGGACGATGATTCCCGTGCTTATTCCGCTCCTTGGGTGGCATGGGCTGGTGCTCATACTGCTGCTCACCATTGCGGGCCTCATGAAGACATCGATAATCATGCTGTATGGAAGGCTCACGCTGGTGGGGAGAGGAAGGTGTACACCCCCATCCAGCAGTCAGAGGCGCAGCCTCGATGGCAGGGAGGCTGCGGGAGTGGCCCTCGCACGAACGATTTCCGCCCTGCGCCGCATTCTCAAGCTCATGGTGCCCATCAGCATCCTCGTGTTTTTCCTCATAGGGGCTGGCATCTTCAATATGCTCTCTGAGAGCTTGCACTTCGTCCAGCCCTATCTTCCCATACCCAACGAGGGGTTGCCCATAGTGGCAACCCAGCTCGCAAGCCAGTTTGGTGCATATATCATAGCCGGTGGGCTGCTCGACAATGGAGTGCTCACGGGCGAGGAGGTGGTGCTCACCCTTTTGGTGGGCAAGGTGCTCACAGTGGTGGGCATACTCAGGACGTACATGCCCTACTATCTTGGCATATTTGGACCAGCACAGGGAATGAAGATACTCTTGGTATCGATGGGGCTGAGGGCACTGACGCTCACGTTGGTGGCTGGCGTGTACTATGTGCTGGCCTTCTGAGCCATGTGGCTCACGTATTCGGGCATTAGCGGGCGTTCGATGGGGGCGGGGGTGCGAGGGACATGGGGGTGCGAGGGACACCTCCCTATAGCATCTCCAGAGATTTTCCCAAGGCTTTTTAAGTGCACCCTCCATAGGCTGCCATGGCGAGTGGCATGTACCTGACGGTGAGAAAAGAGATTGCAGGATGGCTATACGATGCGGCATGTGGGCTTATTGGCAAGGAGCCGATATCAGCGGATGAGGTGCTCATGGGGCTTGGCCCATCGAGATATGCAGACATCTCCAGCTCGCTGGCGTTCAGGCTGTCCAGGCCACTTGGGGTAAGTCCTGCAGAGGCGGCCAAAATGCTGCTCTCACACGTTGGGGAGAGACTTGAGGGCAGCCCATATGTGGAGCGTGTCGAGGCCACGGGTCCCTATATCAACATCCACCTCTCCATGCAGTACTGCACCGCCGTGCTCGAAAAGGTGCTAAAGGAGCGGGAGCATTATGGTAAGGGTCTTAGGGAAGGAAGGGTGATAATAGAGCACACATCGGCCAACCCCAATGGGCCGCTTCATGTGGGGCACATCCGTAACTCCATCATAGGCGATACCCTCGCCCGCATCCACAGAAGGCTGGGCTATGATGTGAGCACGATGTACTATGTGAACGACATGGGACGGCAGATGGCCATCGTGGCATGGGCTCTTACACGGCTCTCCCTCGATGATACCAAAAAGCCAGACCATGCGGTTGCCGATGTGTATGTCGAGGCCAACAGGCTGCTCGCCAGCGACCCCTCGCTCGAGAGCGAAATAACCGAGCTGATGATAAGAAACGAGCAGAACGACCCCGAGGTCAGAGAGAGGTTTGAGAGGGCTGTGGAGCTCGCAGTTTCTGGCATCCGCCAGAGCCTTGCGCGAATGAACATCCACATCGATACGTATGTGCATGAGTCCCAGTGTGTGGACTCGGGGGCAGTCGACGAGGTGGTTCGCAGGCTGGAGCGCAGTGCGCACACGTATGTGGAGGATGGGGCGCTGATGGTGGACCTCACCCACATGGGCATCGACAAACCCCTCGTGATAAGGCGGAGGGATGGCACCTCCCTGTATACCACGAGAGACATCGCATACCACATATGGAAGGCGAGGCGGTGCGATAGGATGATAGACGTGCTGGGTGCCGATCACAAGCTGGTGTCCACCCAGCTCAAGGCGGTGCTCGAGATGCTGGGGGAGAAAAAGCCAGAGATAGTGGTGTTCGAGTTTGTGTCCCTTCCAGAGGGCTCGATGAGCACTCGGATGGGCAAGTTCATATCCGCGGACGAGCTGCTGGATAGGGTGGTGGAGCATGCCCGAAGGGAGGTGGATGCCCGAAGGGGGGACATGGAGGAGAGTGAGAGGCGCACAATAGCCGAGGCGGTGGGCATCGGGGCAGTCAGATATGATGTGGTGAAGGTGTCTCCTGAAAAGGACATGGTGTTCGACTGGAAGAGTGCGCTGGACTTTGAGAAGCTGGGAGCCCCCTTCATACAGTATGCCCACGCGAGGGCGTGCAGCATCCTCAGGCGGGCGGGAGAGCAGACCGAGAATGGCGAGCTCTCTCTCTTGGTGGAACCCTCAGAGCAGGAACTCATAAAGCGTATTGGGCAATTCACCCACGTGCTCGAGCAGTGTGTGAGCGAACTCAGGCCCCACTATCTTGCCCAGTATGCCCGCGAGCTTGCCGAGGCGTTCAACCAGTTTTACAGACAGTGCCCTGTTCTGGGTGCCCCATCCAACCTCAGGGCGCCAAGGCTCACCCTCGTGAGGGCTGCCCGTTATGGGCTGGCTGCGTGCCTCGAGACACTGGGTATTGCGCCCTTGGAGGAGATGTAGGGTGCTTTAGCGAAAACTTTATATTTTAGTAAACACGATGTTGTAAACAGTAGGTTGTTAACCTTGAGGAGGTGATGAGATGGAGAGGTGGTCACCGTTCAGAGAATTCAGAAGGCTGCAGGAGGATTTCGCCCAGCTCATGAGCGAGCTTGAGAGAAGCTGGCTTCCAAAAATGCGCATGGGTGAGCCTGCTGAGAGGTGGTCAAGAGCCCCAGTGGCTGAGTCCTCTGAGATGAGAGAGCCCCACATGGACGTGGTCGAGAGGGAGGACGAGTTCGTGGTCAGCGTGGAGCTGCCTGGTGTGAAGAAGGAGAACATCGAGCTCACCATGGTGGACAACGTGCTCAGGGTCAAGGCCAAGCGTGAGGAAGAGGTGGAGAAGAAGGAGGGGAACTACCTCTACAGGGAGCGCACGTACAGGGGATACCATCGGTCCATCCCGCTGCCCGTGGATGTGGATGCCGACAGGGCAGAAGCCACGTTTAAGAATGGTGTGCTCGAGGTGAGGCTGCCCAAGGTGGCTGCAGAAAGGATGAGCAGGATAGAAGTGAAGTAATCCTCCCATTTTTGTTTCAGCACGGGGAACGGTGGATGCCCCAACATTTGTGCCCGAGTTGTGCTCTTGGCAGCATCCTACCTTAAATGGTGTATGAGGAAGACATAAAAAGCAGGAGCTTCTGGGACTGGATAAAAGCACATACATCTTTTAAAACTTTGCATAGATATGATGGAGTTTTGGAACTCACTGTTATGGAAAGGATGTGAAAGAGAAAAAGGATTTCAAGTAGATGAATAATAGAGGCTGGAGAGCATCAATGTGGGTATGTCGTATAGCACTCCCTCATGGGCAGCATTCGAGCAAAAGCATGAGAACATGTTCCTCCATAGTCTTAAATACATTTTTCCTCTGATGTTTCCTCTGTGTGTTGATATGGGAGGTGGGTCACCAGCGTTGAACATTAGAATAGTTGCCCCCCTCGTGGGGCTTGCGATTGCCTACATTGGACTCTCACTCCTGCTGATTACAGTGCTCCTGCTGGACATTTCGGAGCTGTTTTCTGGCGTTGCCTTTGCGTGGTTCGTCATGAGTGTTGTCCTCGCAATTGGGCTCGCAGTGATGATATACACAATTCGCAAGAAAGAGGCAGTGTAGCCTCCACCCTGGGATTATGTCTCTGCCAACTCTTGATGAGCAGGTTGAGCTGATAGAGAGCGCCACCCGCATTCTGAGCAGAATGCCCAACTTGGTGGAAAGAAGTGCCCACCATGTGCTTATTGTGGGGGATGTTCATGGAAGCCCCACTACCTTAAAGCATCTGGAGTGGCTGCTGGAGGAGCACAATTTCGAGCTGGTGGTGTTCCTCGGCGATTACGTGGATAGGGGGAGCGCCCAGATAGAGGCAGTGGACTTCGTGCTGAGGCTGCTCATAGAGTGCCCCCATCGTGTGATACTCCTGAGGGGAAACCACGAGCTCCCCTATCTGAACTACAGGTACCACTTCTTTCGAGCGGTGCTCGGTGCATACCCTGAGCACGTTTGGCACCTCTTCAATCAGTGCTTTGCCCAGCTGCCCTACTGCCTCGTGCTCAATGGAGAGGGCATCCTGATGCATGGTGGGATTTCCAAAGACATCGTGCACATAAGAGCCCTCAACACACATCCAAAGGGCATGCTCGAGCCACCAGATGAGGTGCAGCAGCTGCTGTGGAATGACCCATACGACTTTGAGGGCACGTTTGCTCCAAACGTGTTCAGGGCAGGGTTCTGGTTGTTTTCGAGGACCGCCCTCGAGGAGTTTTTAGAGGCGAACTCGCTATGCTGGCTCATCAGGGCACACGAGCCAGTGGCTGGTGGCTACGAGCCTCGATGGGACGGACTTCTCACCACGGTGTTCTCCTGCCCAGAGGGCTCCCCAGATGGAAGGGCGGCGGTGCTCGTGCTCGAGGACGAAAAGCGCACGGTGGTGCATATCGGATGAGGGTGATGGCTAACTCATGCTCATGCAATCAGCTTTAGCAGCAGCACCTCGTCATCTCTCAAAAATGCATGGAACACCTCATTCCCATGGATGCCCCTCTCGAGGGCACCCCTCACCCCCCAGTACTCTCTTGGAGAAAGGGAGCCCCGAATGAGCACTCGCTTTGCCCTCTCTTTCAGAAGCTCGTTTGCCCTCTTTATGGCATCACCTCCCTTCAGATGTGCCACGACCAGAAAGGAGTGAACGAGAAAGGGTGAGTGGAGCATGTGCTCTGATGTGAGAAGACACCGCTTTTCGTCCCACACAAGTATCCTTAGCGTCTCTTTGAGCACGTGGGCGAGCCTTCTCAGCAGCCCCGCCTTTATGAGGGCAGGGTCTGGCTCAAAGCAGAGGGGGCTCACGGCATCCACTATCTCCACCTTGCCCTCCCCACCTGAGCACAGCCTGCTTTCATGGTCGGAAAGGCTCACGCACGACCTCTCACATTCCATCAGCTCTCCAAAGTACAGCGTTAGCCTGTTGAGTGTGCCATCTAAGCTGAGATACTCCCTCTCGCACCTTAGGGGAACTCTATCGGGCGCAAGCTGGGGCGGAGCCTCGATGGCAAGACCCCTGCACACCCCCTTGTATAGAGAGAGCAGCCTTGTTGGGCTGGGGTTGAGGCTTTCCAGTGTTCTCGTGGGCTCGGCAGGGGCTCTTGTGGGGTCGCAGAACACGTAGTCCACCTCCTCGATTGTGGAGGCGAACTCTTCTGAGGCGCCATCCGCCACGAAGAACTCCACGTTCTCAACGCCCGCCCTTCTGCAGTTTCTTTTGGCACACTCCACCTTCACGGGGTCTATGTCCACCGCCATCACCCTCTCGCACGTGCGGGCAAAGGCGATGGTCTGCCCTCCAATGCCACACCCTATCTCGAGAAGCGTTGCGCACGAAAGCCTTCTTGCACGGTAGGCTGCCACCCTCTCTGGGGTGGCAAACCTCATCCCATCGGCATCGTGCTCCATCGGCAATGAGAACTTTTTTCTCGCCATATCAGAGGTACCTTGCCCGTCTCTCTATCTCCTTCACCCTGTCCATCACCTCATCGAACAGGGGGCTCGCACTCCTGTATCCTTTGAGAAATGCCGATGTCAGCGCCTCGTCGGCATGCGTTGCCCTCACGCTTTGCAGATATAGGTGCACGTCCACCCCGAACCCCTCTATGCTGCTGTCGAATGCCGCGAGCCCGAAGTCTATCAGATAGAGCCTATCGTGGCGGTCGAGCAGCATGTTGGAGGTAGTAAGGTCGTAGTGCACGATTCCTCCTTTGTGCAGAGTGGCAGCCATCTTTCCAGCTCTCATCGAGAGCGCCTCATTGAGGCATTGCTTGAGCGAGATACCCTCGATGTACTCGAGGACGAGGTCGAACTCGTCCACATCGTACACGATTGGCGTGGGCACGCCGCACCTTCGTGCCATGCTGGTGAGCTTTGCCTCGAGTCGAGTGCGCTCCCTTCTTATTCGCTCGTCGAGCTGTGGGATGCGGTATCCTTTGCTGAGCCTGTGCTTGATTACCCTGTCCCCCTTTCGGATTATTATGGCCTCGGCTCCCCTTCCAATTATCTCGCTCATCGGTACACCTCTTGCTCATCGGTACACCAGCCTGTAGAAGCCAAGATGAGGTCGGTAAACCTCGCCCTCTATGCGCAGCTTGTCCAGTAGCTCCCTTGCCCTCCCCTCTTCAATACCCTGCTCGGATGCTCGCTGCAGCACCTCATCCTCTGGGGCACCCTCCTTGTTCTGGGACTGCAGCTCCTTGATGATGTCGAGCAGAATCTTTATCTTGTCCCTCTGGGTCTTGCTCTTTCCCACCGTCAGGATATCGGCATCCAGCTTTCCAGTCTCTGGATCACGGGCCACCTGATTGAGGGATGCCGAGACGATTTGTATCGTGCGCCTCGCATCTTCCCGGGTCACCCTGTGAGAGAGCCTCATGCGCGCCGATGCCTCTGCGAGCCTCACGAGTGCCTCGAGCTGTCTTGCGGTGACGGGTACTGGGGTGTTCTCGTCAATACCTTCTGCCCTGAGTCCCACGTAGAAGTTCTCGAGTTCCTCCATAGCTTCGCGCTCCATCACGGGGAACACCTCCCTTCTCGCATAGGCAATGTACTTGCGAAGCAGCTCTGGCTCGATGTCTGGCTTTATCTTTTGTAGCGCCCTTTCCAGCTCCTCTTGGGGAATGGTGCTATCTGCCACATTCTTCTTCCTCTCTATGAGCTCTCCAGCATAGTGGGTGCCGAGGATGTGCCTCGAGATGCGCTCGTCGCGCTCCCTTTGTGGCCTGTCCTTCATCACGAAGATGAGGTCGAACCTGGAGAGCAGGGCAGGTGCCATGTTGATCTGCTCTGGGATGGGCACGAACTCGTCGAACCTTCCAAGCTTGGGGTTGGCTGCCCCCAGCAGGGCACACCTCGACTTGAGGGTGGCGAGTATTCCTGCCTTTGCCACGCTAACAGTGTTGTGCAATATCAGCCCGTGGCTTATGAACGTGTGTGTCGGCTCCACGGTAACATCGTACACCCAATCAGTTCTGTATTCACCTTCGTTGGGAACGATCTCGACTTCTTTTATTCTCAGCCACCTGAACTTCTCCATCGCTTTGATTTTCTCCAAGCTTTCTCTGACCTCGGAAATTACCTGTTTGATTTCAGTTCTCAACTTCTGAAGTAAGGTCTTTCTTTCCTCTTCAGAATAACCTCCTCTCTCAGCGTAATCAATTGTGCTCCTCGTGACACCTATCAGCTCTGCTGCTCTCTGCTGGGAGTAGCCCAGCTTTTCTCGCAACTCTTTAAGAGATTGTGCATCTATGCGTTCAATTTCCCCAATCCGCCTTTCAATTGCCTCTATATACCTCCCTACAACAATCCTGTTTACGCCGTAGTTGCCAATCAAGTGCTCGTGGAAGTATCCGTCATACTTCATTCCGAGCTTTTTCAGACAAGCCTTAATCAGTTCTCCAACGTATGGCGGTAAAACGTCATGCGTTCTCAGGTTTCTTTTGTTCCTTTCGATGAGCCATTTTACTTTCTCGTTCTGTCCCTTATCCTTAAGAACAATCTCAACAAACCTTTCAACACAGTCTCCCGTAATATACACCTTGTAGGAGTTTGTTGAACTGTCAACTGCTATCCTCGAATGGATGCTTAGGGTCAGGAGCAAATCCTGATAGTCTTCTGCCAATCCCCTCGATGAGGTTCTGTAGCATAAAGCTTCACTTTCAATGCCACCATCGCCCATAAACGCTGCTCTCAAAAAAGCCACTCTGGTGTCCACATCTGCAGACAAAATACTTCCCGGAATTCTCTTCCCTTTACTTTTTCTCATGAGTTCTGGGAAATTGATGTGCATAAACTCGTAAACGGGCTTTGAAACGAGCCTCAACGTCCTGTTCACGCTTGTGTAGTCGATTGGTTCAACTCCAAATGACTTCTGCATGGCTTCTCTCATCTCAGGTATGACTGCCGGGTTCGTATTCGACAAACCAACCTCCATAGATGACCCTGCGAAGCTGTAACCCTCGGATGCGAAGCCTGAAGTAGCGAAGCATTCATCGACGCTATCTGGAAGGGTAACTTCCTTTTTACCTGATACGTGTTTCTCTAACTCACTGCGACCTTCAAACTCACAGCTTATCACAGCCGGAGCGAAATCACCCACCTCACCCTTTGAAGCTTCAACGGTCGTTATCTTTCCATCTCTGAACACGAAAACGGGATGTTCCGGAGTAACCAGAATTTCCCTCCCGTTGGAGTACTTTATCCTCACAAAGTAGTCCGGTGCTTTATGCCTGCTGACCCTATCTACTTTTGTCTTAAATACTCTGCCGAAGTCCGTTGTGAGTATCTCTATCCCCAAATCGTCGGTTCTCAGAATTTCGCAGTCAATGCCTTTTACCTTTCTTTCGGGGAATTTCGCGAAAAGACCATCTACAAACTCACCTATTTTGTGTTTGGAGCCATCCGCAAGTGTTATCTCGAATGAGGGGTGGTAGCTCTGCTGCTCCATCGCCTCGTGAAGGGCACTTCTGTCTTCAGGGCGCATCTTGTCCAGCTCATCCACTGCGGCGATGCCCTTGTCCGCCATCACGAGTGCACCAGCCTCGAGCGTCCACCTGCCATCCCCGAACTCGTCCTTCACGGCGGTGGCGGTGAGTCCCGCCGAGGTGGTAGACTTGCCGCTGGTGTATATCCCACGGGGCGCGAGCCGCTTCACGTACCTCAGCAGCTGGCTCTTGGCAATTCCGGGATCGCCCACCAGCAGGATGTGGATGTCTCCCCTGATGTGCGCCCCATCTGGGAGCAGCTTGCTCACGCCAGAGAACAGCTGGAGGGCTATCGCCTCCTTGATATCCTCGTATCCGTATATGGAGGGGGCTATGCTTCGCGTTATCATTCCACTGATGTCTGGGTGGCTTGCAAGCTCCTTTATTTTCTTTATATCCTCGTCGAGTATCTCGAGCTCCTCGAACTCCTGCTCCATCACCTCGATGGAGTTTCCCTCCAGCATCAGGTCAAACAGGGGAGACTTTCTCTCCCGCTCACCTCGCTGACGGATTCTGAGAATGCCCACCACAACCACCCTGTCCCCGGGGTACACCCTGCCGGCAAGGTCATCCTCGCACAGCACATCGAGCGTCTGGGGCTGCTCTCCCCCCTCGAGCTCCTCTGGAGCCTCCTGCACCCGAAGCTTCTGCGTGTCCACAAACTCGCTTTTTTCTGCAAGGAGCGTAAACTCTCTGGAACCACAGTCCTCACGTGGGCACACTTTTGGCTCTTTGAGCTCTGGCTTGTTCTGAGAGATGGGGATCTCCTCATCACACCTGTCGCATCTGAAAACTGCCCTTACCACCCTTGGTCTGACCTCTGTAATCTTTCGTATGAGCCCTGGAACGGCAATCAACCTTCCTATGTGCTCGCTTCTTAGCTCCTTTATCATATAGTGGGAGCTCTTTGGAAGCCCGATGATGCGCACATGCCCTCCCTTGAGGCTCTTTCCCATGTGACCGAACTTTGAGAGTGCGGCAGTTGCATCTCTCAGCACAGACTCAGGATGGAGCAGCAGCTCGTCTGCCAGCTTGGGGTCAAAGCTCTCCAGCTTTCCGAACTCCACATACAGGCTCTTTTTCTCTGGAAAGTGGGCCAGCAGCTCATCTATCTTTGGCTGGTAGTACTCGTGGAAGAACTCTTCCCATCTGGTCTCAGAGGATGCGCCCATGTTCACTTCGCAGGTATCCTCTGTGCAACTACTAAATACTTCCTCACGCTCGATGGTTTTTAACCACACATATCTTGAATGAAAAAATATTATAGATTGAGGGGCTCCACGATAAGCTTTTTTGATGTGATGAACACAATATTTTTATACATAATCACATGTCCCTGTATCGAGGCGCTGGTGATACCATGGCAGGCATGGCAGGCTCAATCTTGGACAACTATGTGCCCATAGCTGTTTTCCTCATATTCGGCTTTCTCGTTCCGATAGGAGCCCTCGTGTTTGTGAAGCTGGTGGGCCCAAGAAGACCCTCTGCGGCGAAGTGCAGCACATACGAGTGCGGCTGGATTCCCTATGGCACTGCAAGGGTCAGGTTCAACATCGAGTACTACCTGTATGCCATCGTGTTTTTGGTGTTCGATGTGGAGGTGCTGTTTCTTTACCCGTGGGCTGTATCGTATCGCAATCCACTGATCACCGTTCCTGGCTTTACCACAATTGCAGCCATTGAGTTGCTGATATTTGTGCTGGTCCTCATCGTGGGGTACGTGTATGCGTGGAAGAAGGGTGCACTGGAGTGGATAAGATGAGCAAGGAGGCGTGTGTGCCAGAGGTGGTTCTCACAACAAAAGAGGCAATAGAGGACTTTGTGAAGAAATCCAAAGTGAAAGACCTGGTGGGGTGGGCTCGCAGGAACTCCCTGTGGTTTTTGACCCAGCCGATGGGGTGCTGTGGAATCGAGATGATAGCCTTTGGATGTCCTCACTACGATTGCGACCGCTTTGGCATAATACCCAGAGCAACTCCAAGACAGGCAGACGTGATGATTGTGAGCGGATATGTGACCAAGAAGTATTATCGAGCTATAAAGAAGCTGTGGGAGCAGATGCCAGAGCCCAAGTGGGCAATAGCGATGGGGGAGTGTGCCATAAGTGGAGGTCCATGGTGGGAGTCGTACAGCATGATTGCGCCCCCCGAGAAGCTGATACCCATCGATGTGTACATTCCCGGATGTCCCCCACGCCCAGAGGCACTGATTCAGGGCTTCCTGGAGCTTCAAAAGAAGATCAAGGAAAGGCAGGACAGGGTCTCGAGGGAGCACATTCACTGAGGGGATGGAAAATGGCAGAGGAAGGCGAAAGGAGGGAGAGACCCCCAGAGGGGCTCACGAAGGAGGAGCTTCGGGAGTGGGCGAGGAGGAAGGCAGCCGAGAGAAAGGCTGCCAAGGCAAAGGCTGAGGCCGGTGCACCAAAAGAGGAAGAAAAGCCACAAAAGCCAGCATACACCAACCCCCTTGCAGACAGGCTCAGACAGGTGCTCTCTGATGTGCTCTCGGATATATCCGTTGACCATCCCACGAGGGTGAGCGCACGCGTTGAGCCAGAGAATGTACGGCACGCTCTCTCCGTGCTCAAGGCTGAGCTTGGACTCGAGCAGCTCATCGATGTGGCCTGTGTCGATGCCCTGAAGCTTCCGGGCGCAGACCCAGATACGATGTGGGTGGTGTACCATCTCGGCTTTTACGATGACCCCACCGTGCTTGCTCTCAAGGCTGTGATTTCGAGGCGGAACCCGCGGATACAGTCGGTGGTGGACATATTCTGGAATGCCAACTGGTACGAGCGGGAGATATGGGAGATGTTTGGCGTCCACTTCGAGGGCCACCCCGACCTGAGGCCTCTGTTCCTCACTGCAGAGCTCGCTCGGGAGCATCCATGGCGCAAGGACTATCCGGGCTATCCCAACCCATACAACACACAGAGGTGATGGCAATGGCAGGGCAGCTCGAGGATTCCGAGATGATTGTGCACATAGGACCTCAGCACCCCTCACTTCCAGGGCCCTTCATGCTCGACCTCAAGCTGAAGGGGGAGGTGGTGCAGGATGCATACCTCAACATGGGATACATCCACAAGGGCATAGAGAAGCTACTCGAAAACCGCACGTATCTTCAGTGCATACCCATCACCGACAGGATGTGCTATCTGTCCTCCCTGTCCAACAACGAGGTGTTCTGCTCCTGCGTGGAGCGCCTGCTCGGTGTGGAGCCGCCAGAGAGGGCACAGTACATCAGGGTGCTCGTGCAGGAGCTCTCCCGTATCCAGAGCCACCTGATTGGAATGGGTGAGTTCGCTGAGTTCATAGGTTTCATGAGCATGTTCATGTTTCTCGTCAGGGAGAGGGAGTCCATAATTACACTCATAGAGATGATCACGGGTGCGAGGCTCACCCACACGTATGGAAGGTTCGGTGGCGTGAGGCACGACCTTCCCGATGGGTTCGTGGACAGGGCACGAAAGCTGCTACCAGCGTTCGAGAAGAAGATGCGCGAGAATGTGGACACGCTGGAGAGCGACGAGGTGTACTTAGAGCGCACGGAGGGCGTTGGAAAGGTGAGCCCTGAGGTGGCAAAGCAGGTGGGCGTGACGGGCCCAGTGCTCAGGGCAAGCGGCATCGAGTATGACATCAGGCGCGTAGAGCCGACGCTCGTGTACCCAGACCTCGACTTCAAGGTCATCACAGACAAGAGGGGCGACGTGTTTGCCAGAGTGCACTGCAGGTTTGAGGAAATCTTCGAGAGCTTGCACATAATAGACCAGTGCCTCGACCAGATGCCCGCAGGCGAGGTGAGGGCCAAGCTTCCCAAGACCATCAAGCCAGAGGGTGAGGCCTATTGCCGGGTGGAGGACCCAAGGGGCGAGATGGCGATGTACGTGGTGGGCGATGGCTCGCCAAAGCCCTATCGCGTGAAGGTCAGGGACCCCTCATACGCCAACCTTCAGGCACTGCCCCCAGTACTCAGAGGTGTGTATGTGGCCGACGTGGTGGCAATTGCTGGCAGCATGGACACGTGCATCAGCGGGGTGGACAGGTGAGGTGATACCATGTCGTTGCTCGCAAGCTATCCGTTCATCAAGCCGCTTGTGATTGGGCTCGTGGGAGCAGCCGTGCTCACTGGGCTTCTATATCTTGGCGGTATGTTCGTGGTGTGGCTGGAGCGTAAGTTCACCGCGGACATGCAGAGCCGCTTTGGTCCAAATAGAGTGGGCAAGTACGGGCTGCTGCAGCTCATTGCCGATGCCCTCAAGCTGCTCACAAAGGAGGACATAGTTCCAAGAAGTGCTGACCAGCTGCTGTATCTCGGCGCTCCGATAGTGGCGGTATCCTCTGCCCTGCTCATGGCTGCGGGGATGCCATATGGCTACATACGGCTTCCCGACTGGAGCATACTGGGGGTGTCGCTCCAAGGCACGCACCTTCTGGCTGTGAGCAACCTCGATGTGGGCTTGCTGTATGTGGAGGCTGTGTCTGCAGTGTCTGTGGTGGGTATATTCATGGCTGGATGGGCGTCCCCCAACAAGTATGCCCTCATCAGTGCCTTCAGGAATGTGGCGAGGATGATAGGCTATGAGGTGCCGCTTGCCATGAGTGTGGTGGGGGTTGCGGTGATGGCGCACTCCCTCAACTTCGTGGACGTGGTGAACATGCAGAGCTCGCTGTATGAGCTGTTTCCAGTGCATCCATTACTTCGATACATCCCTGCATGGTTCATAATTCTTCAGCCCATTGGGTTTGTGGTCTTTGGTGTCTCGATGCTTGCAGAGCTGGGAAGCAAGCCCTTTGACCAGATTGAGGCTGAGGAGGAGATCGTGGCAGGATGGGGCGTGGAGTACAGTGGCATGCGTTGGGCTCTGATATATTTCTCGGAGTATTTCCATCTGATTTTGGGCTCGCTGTTCATGGTGCTGCTGTTCTTCGGGGGCTGGACGCTTCCATTTGACTACCCCATTTCCCTCTCGCCGCTGGTGCTGCTCGCCAAGGTCATACTCGTGATAATGGGGGTGCTGGTGGTCAGGTGGTCGCTTCCGAGGTTCCGAATAGACCAGGTGCAGACCCTCGGATGGAAGCTGCTGCTGCCCCTCTCCCTCATCAATCTGGCATGGGCTGGTGCCCTGGGGATGGTGCTGTAGGAGGAGTAGAAATGGTGCTCAAGAATCTCAAGCTGCTGCTGAAGGGGCTAAAGGAGGAGGAGGTCACCCGCGTATATCCCGATATAGCTCCGCCGGTCGAGGAGCGATGGAGGGGACTACAACAGCTCGACCCACTGAAGTGCATAGGATGTGGAAGCTGTGTGAGGGCGTGTCCCAACTATGCGATAGAGCTGGTGGAGCTGAGATATCCGTACAAGAACCCCAAGAACAAGAAGGGGTATCCCAAGATAGACCTTGGCGTGTGCCTGTTCTGTGGGCTGTGTGAGGAGGTGTGCCCCGTGAATGCCCTGAGGATGGGCACTAAGTGCGATCTGGCAGAATGGACGCGTGAGGACCTCATCTATCCCCCAGAAAGGCTCATCCCAGGGGACTTCGAGGAGACCCACAGGGAAGAGATAGAGCAGCTCAGGCAGAAGATGGAGGAGAAGAGAGCGCAGAAGGCCGAGGAGCAGCCAAAAGAGGTGCAGCCCAAAGAGCCCCCAGAGGAGCAGGCAGCCAAGAAGAGGGCTGCCAAGCAGAGGAGGGAAGAGAAATGATAGACCCCTATGCCTACCTCTCCCTCGACCTGTTGGTGTTTGCCATAGTGGCCCTCGCAATAGTGCTGTGCTCTCTGCTGGTGGTATTCGCCAGAAGCATCGTGCACAGCGCCCTCTCGCTCATTGGTGCGCTGTTCGGGGTGGCAGTGCTGTACGTGCTGCTCTATGCTCCGTTCGTTGGCCTCGTGCAGGCGCTGATATACATTGGTGGCGTGGGCACTCTCATACTGTTTGCAGTGATGCTCACGAGAAGGAGGGAGAGCGGTGCGTAAGATAACATGGGAGCACGTGAAGCTGGCGGTGTTCTGGCTGCTCAACCTGTGTGTGGCGCTGATATTCCTGCTGGCTATGGCAGTGGGAATAGGGGTCAACAGGCAATGGTATGTACCGGTGATGCAGCCAGCATACACGGACACGGCGTTCGAAAGCGGCATCGTGCACATTGGCAGAGAGCTCTTCACCACGTACGTGGTGCCGTTCGAGGTGCTCTCTCTGCTCCTGCTCTCTGCGCTGGTGGGGGCGATATACCTTGCCAAGAGAGATGTCGGGGGTGATTTGCAGTGATACCCATCGTGCTCGTGCTGCTGCTCTCAGCAGTGGTGTTCGCCATCGGTCTGTTTGGATTGTTAATACAGAAAAGTGGCATCAGGATGCTGATGTGCATAGAGCTCATGCTCAACTCAGCCAATATCAACCTGGTGGCATTCTCTGGGATGCATGGCAACGTGCAGGGCCAGGTGCTCGCGCTGCTTGCCATTGCCGTTGCAGCTGCCGAGACCGTGATAGGGCTTGCAATACTGCTCGTGATATTCCGGCACAGGGGTGAAATCAATACGGACAGGTTAAACGTTCTGAGGTGGTAAGATGCAGGAATCTACGCTCATGCTCTTTGCGGTGCTCGTGCCCCTGCTCCCCGTATTCGGGTTTGTGCTCACGCTGTTTGCTGGCAGAAAGCTTCCCCATGATGGGGCACTGATACCCATTGTTGCGATTGCTGGCTCCACCGTGCTCTCGGTGGTGTTGCTGGTTGCCATATACCCCACTGGGATGGCGTTGCACTACTCGTGGCACTGGTTCTCGTTTGTGAACATAGGCGTGCTCGTCGACCCCCTTTCGGTGGCGATGATATGCATGGTCTCCTTCGTGTCCCTGCTCATCCACATCTATGCAGTGGGCTACATGAAGGGCGACCCGGGTGGGGCGAGATACTTTGCCGAGACCTCACTGTTCACCGCTGGCATGCTCGGCGTGGCGCTCGCAGACAACCTGTTCCTGTTCTTTTTGTGCTGGGAGCTCGTGGGACTGTGCTCCTACTTACTCATAGGTTTCTGGTACAGAAAACCCTCTGCAGCCTCTGCTGCCACGAAGGCGTTTTTGGTCACGAGAGTGGGGGACATGCTCTTTCTGGCGGGCATATTCGTGCTGTATGCCAACATGGTGAACGTGGCTCCACAGAGCCCGTATCCCCTCGCGCTCACCGAGGTGTTCAGGTATGTTTCGGCCATCCCGCCAGACCAGCTCACCCTGATTGCACTGCTGTTCTTTGGTGGTGCGGTGGGTAAGAGCGGTCAGTTCCCCTTGCACATATGGCTGCCGGATGCGATGGAGGGTCCCACTACGGTGTCTGCCCTCATACACGCAGCCACAATGGTGACCGCTGGTGTGTATCTCGTTGCCCGCACCTTCCCCTTGTTCATTGCCGCCCCCCACGCCCTCACGGTGGTCGCCTACGTCGGGGCATTTACCGCATTCTTTGCGGCCACGATGGGTCTGGTGATGAACGACATCAAGCGGGTGCTCGCCTACTCCACCATCAGCCAGCTGGGATACATGATGCTCGCACTGGGTGCGGGTGCCGTCGTCGGGGTGGTGGCCGTGGGCATCGCCCTGTTCCATCTGATTTCGCACGCCTTCTTCAAGGCGCTGCTGTTTCTGTGTGCTGGAAGTGTGATTCACAGCACTGGCACCAATGACCTGCGGCTCATGGGAGGCCTGTACTCTAAGATGAAAATAACAGCGATAACGATGCTCATAGGGGCTGCGGCGCTCGCGGGTATCCCGCCCTTCAGTGGCTTTTACTCAAAGGATGCCATCATAGAGGCTTCGCTCGAGTATGGGCTCGTCTCCTATCACTTCCTGCCATATCTGCTGGGCATCATCACGGTGCTGCTCACTGGCATCTACATCTTCAGGCTGTGGTTCATGGCGTTTACTGGCACGTGCAGGCTCCCAGAGGAGCAGGCTGCCCACGTGCACGAGTCTCCTGCAGTGATGACGGTGCCCCTCGCCATTCTGGCGCTGTTTGCCCTGCTGTTTGGAGGGGTGGTGAACTCGTGGCTTGCCCACAATGCCTTCGTGGACTATGTGAGCAGCACCTTTGGCACCAACGTACTCTCCCTCGACATCGGGAGCCTTGCGGCAATTGGGGGGCACGTGCTGGTGCACGAGCGTGCGGTGAGCACTGCAGTTGCGCTGCTGCCGGCTGCCCTCGCCCTCCTCGGGCTGTTCATCGCATGGCTCATCTATGGAAAGAGGGTAGTGGCACCAGAGAGCATCATCTCACATCGCAACAGCCTGTATAGGCTGCTCATCAACCGCTACTATCAGGGCGTGGTGTGCGACATAATATCCATGGACGTCATCTTTGGGCTCGCTCGGCTCGCTCGCTGGCTCGAAGGGACTCTCATAAACGGCTCCATATGGCTAATCACGGTGCTGGGCTTCTTCTTTGGAGAGCTGCTGCGCCGTGTGCAGAGTGGCGTGGTGAGGAACTATGCCGCCGTGGTGGCACTGGGCACTGGGCTTCTGATCCTTGGGCTTGAGCTTTGGAGGTGGCTCTGATGTACGTGGCATCGGCGATCATGGTATGCTTTGCAGGCGCCCTCGTATCGTATATGGCGAAGGGACATGCAAGGGCGGTGGCTCTCATCTTCAGCCTCGTGCCCCTTGCGCTGTTCGGATACATGTATGCCCTTGTTGGTACGGCATACACAGAGGCACATCCATGGATAACTCCGCTCGGAATCCAGCTCAGCTTTGCCATCGATGGGCTGTCCATGGCTCTGGTGCTGCTCACAGCGATACTGTTTCCGCTCACGATTGTGTATGCATGGAACCATGACCAGAGACCGGGGCTGTTCTTCTCTCTGCTGCTTCTGCTGGAGGCAGCCCTGATAGGGGTGTTCACTGCCACCGACTTCATAGTGTTCTACATCTGCTGGGAGCTCACCCTCATTCCGCTGTACTTTGTGGTGGGGCTGTTCGGTGGCGAGCGCAGGGAGCATGCCGCCATCAAGTTCTTCATATACACGCACGTGGGGAGCCTCGTGATGCTGCTTGCCATCTTTGCCCTGTACTTTGCCAGCGGGCTCTCCACGTTTGACATGCATTCTCTCATGGGTGCGTATGCCCAGCTTCCACCAGCCCTGCGGGACCTCATATTCGCAGGGCTGCTCGTGGGCTTCATCGTGAAGCTTCCCGCCGTGCCTTTCCATGGCTGGCTTCCAGATGCATACGGGGAGGCTCCGACTGCGGGCACGGTGCTCATCGCTGGGCTGCTCTCCAAGATGGGGGCTTATGGACTCCTTCGGATATCGCTGCCCATGCTGGGTGTGACCCACTCCGTGGGGCTGTTCACAACGCTGCTCGCCGTGCTCGGCGTGGGCGGCATCGTGTATGCCTCGCTGGTCGCCCTTGCCCAGAGGGACCTCAAGCAGATGGTGGCATACTCCTCTGTGTCCCACATGGGCTTTGTGCTGCTCGCCGTGGCCTCCCTCTCGGCGGTCTCGGTATCTGGGGCGATGTTCATGCTGTTCTCCCATGGGCTCATCATCGCACTGCTGTTCATGGCAGTGGGTGTGGTGCACGAGAGGGCTGGCACGAGGCTCATACCAGAGCTTGGTGGCATTACCCACAGGATGCCGGTGCTGGCGTTCCTCGTGATGGGCGGCTTCTTGGCATCGCTGGGTCTGCCCGGCATGAGTGGGTTTGTTGCCGAGTTCCTGATCCTCACGGGGGCATATCCCAGCCTTCCCACGTTTGTTCTGGCAGCCCTCTTTGGGATGATCATCACCGCCTCGTACTACATCTGGGCGATGCAGCGAGCGTTCTTTGGACCATACAACGAGAGGCTGGGTGAGGTCATGGACGTTGGAGCCACTCAGGCAGTGCCCATGGCGGTGCTGCTTGGACTGGTGGTGCTGCTCGGGCTTTACCCAGCCCCCTTGCTTGGCATGCTTGAGAAGGTTGCGACCAGCCTCGTGATGGGGGTGCTGCTATGAACTACATGCTACTGTCACCAGAGATTGTGCTGATGCTCGCCGCACTTGTGGTGCTGCTTCTCGGTGTCACACGAATCGAGCAGAGGGTGCTGGGCTGGCTCTCGCTCGTCGCTCTCGCAGCAGCCACCGCCCTCACGCTCTCGCTCGCTGGAGCGGGCGGTACGCTGCTGTTTGGAGCCCTCACTGTGGATGCATTCTCGCAATTCTTCAAGCTGGTGTTTCTGCTGGTTGCCATGCTGGTGGTAATCGCCTCCCTGTCCTACTATGGAAAGAGCCGCCATCAGCACGAGTACTACTGCCTGCTGCTGCTCGCCACGGTGGGCATGATGTTCGTGGCGTCTTCCAGCGACCTTGCCACGCTGTTCGTGGGCTTTGAGCTTGCGAGCATCTCCACCTATGCACTGGCGGCGTTCGACCGTGAGGACATGCGCAGCGTGGAGGCGGGCTTCAAGTACTTCATCATCGGTGCCCTCTCCTCCGCTCTGATGCTGATGGGCATCTCTTTCGTGTATGGATTGACGGGCACGACCAACCTTCAGCAGATAGCCCACATCGTGGGCGAAGGCATTTCTGGCTCGATGACCCTTGCTCTCGTGCTGCTCAGCGCTGGTTTTGGGTTCAAGATGGCCCTCGTGCCCTTCCACATGTGGGCTCCAGACACCTATCAGGGCGCTCCGAGTGTGGTGTCCTCCCTGCTGGCGGCTGGCTCCAAGAAGATGGGCTTTGCCGCTGCCTTCAAGGTGTTCGTGCTCGCACTGCTTGCCATAAGGGCTGAGTGGTACGTGCTGTTTGCAGTGCTCGCAGTGCTCACCATGACGTATGGCAACCTCGTGGCCCTGAGCCAGAGAAGTCTCAAGCGCATGCTCGCTTACTCGTCGATTGCGCAGGCGGGCTACATCGCCATCGGATTTGTGGTGATAGCGTCCATCACCGACGTGGCTTCCCCAGAGGGGCTCTCGGTCGCAACGTTCGCCCTTGGCAGCAGCCTGTTCTACATACTCTCGCATGCGTTCATGAAGGGTGGGGCATTCCTTGCAGTGGGAGCGGTGGCGTACATGGTGCAAAGGGACAAGAGCCCCCTGCTCGACGAGGACGACATAGAGCACTTTGCGGGCCTTTCCAAGAGCTCACCGCTCATGGCGCTGTGCATCAGCGTGCTGATGTTTGCCCTTGCGGGAATACCGCTAACAGCGGGCTTTATGAGCAAGCTGCTGGTGTTCAGCTCGGCAATCAATGCGGGACTCGCATGGCTTGCCATCGTCGCCATTCTGAACAGCGCTCTCTCCCTTTGGTACTATGCGAGGGTGGTGAAGGTGATGTACTGGAGAGAGCCCCAGATGGAGCTTGGCAGCGTCCCCATGGGCTTTGTGGTGGCGGTAGTGCTGGCAACACTGGGCACGGTGGTGCTCGGTGTGTATCCTGCGCCGTTCATCGAGCTTGCGATGCATGCTGCCGAGGCGCTGATGTGAGGTGGTAGAATGGCAGACTGCGATTTGTGTGGAAGAAGCGAGCCCACCCTCGTGCCCGTGAGGGTGCGTGTGCCGAGGTACAGGGACTCCTATCCAGAGGGCATGTGGAGGGGGCTGTGCAAGAGCTGTCTGGAGTGCGCCCACGAGGCGTTCAGGAGCAAGGAAAAGAAGGTCGTGCAGGGAAGATGCGCCCTCTCGCTCGTCCATGGCGATGTGGTCGAGTTCGATGTGCGCATCCCCTCCTTTACACACGGCGTGAGAATGGAGGTCCGCCATCTCACACCAAAGGTGCTCGAAAGCTGTAGCATCACATACGAGCGGGACCAGAGAGGGGAGCTTCCACCATACGAGTGAGCGATGGCGAGGACGGGCATCGAGCGTGCACTGGAGGGGCTGGCAGGCCATCGAGCATATCGAATCGGGTGCTCTCAAAGACGCTCGAGCAGCTCTTTGGAACTGGTGCTGCAGGACCCTACTGTTGTGCAGTGAGGATGACGTTGACGTGTTGGGCGCCCTCTGCAGCGCCCTCTGCAGCGCCCTCTGCAAGTACTGCGTAGCCAAACAGGGATGAACACTCACGAATCCTCTTACTCAGCTCGACTTTGCTTGGCCTGCCTTTGCAGCTTCTCTTCCATCTCCTTCTGTTCGGTGATGTCCTCCACGATGCATATCCCGCCAACTACCTTGCCATCCACCTTGAGGGGTGCAAACCACTTATGATAGTATCTCGTTATGCCACCCGCGGTAATTGTGCATGGGCCACGGTACTCGCACATATTGCCATTGAGGCATTTTCTGTACCAGCTCTCCATCCTTTCGTCTATGGAGTCCCTGAACACGTTTCGGTTCATCAGCTCCTCGGGGGTGCACAGAAGCTGCTTTAAGAAGACCTCGTTAAAGCTTGTGACGTTACCTTCCTTATCGAAGGTGATGATGCCAAGGGGTGCGTTCTGCACTATGCTTTCGTTGAACTGTTTGAGATAGGCTATCTTTTCCTCTGCCCTCCTGTGCTCAGTGACATCGCTCGCCACACCCACTGCCTCGACTACCTTTCCTTTGCTCATTATGGGGGTGATGTAGAGATGCAGATACTTTGTGTTGTTGTTCTCATCTATGAACCTGTACTCTTCGTCCACTCTTCTGCCATTGGATAGTCTCACGAACATGGCCTTCATGGTGTCCACATCATCTTCGTGCACGAAATTGGTGATGTTTTTCCCTATCACTTCGTTGGGGTGCTTGCCAAGATACTCGTATATCATCGGATTTACATAGGTGAAGTTGCCACTCGGGTCTGTGGAAAACACGAGGTTGGGGATGGTCTCAACGAGAGTTTTGTACTTCTCCTGAGCCCGTCTGAACTCCTCGATTATCCTCTCAACACGACGGATGGCTCTCTCTTGCATCCTTTGAGTGGTCTGTATGAGGTGGTGCATCTCGGCTGATACGGAGTCTATGTCCTCAATCTCTGGCGCACGTTCCACAAGCCCCATCGCCGCTTCTTCTATTACATCGGAGACGGAAATCCCCCTTTCCTTTGCGATTTTCTTGAGCATCTCATAGACTGGGGTCCTTATGGTTGTGCTCGAATAACCATTTACTGGCATGGTAGAGCGAATGAATCTCTCATGACTATAAAAACATACGTGTCCTATTTTTGAGTCCAGTGGTAAGCCAAACGTCCTACGGTAAGATAAAAAATTTTATGGTAAAATTGACCATAAACTATTTATACTGAATTGTTAACATATGATTGTAAACAAACCCACGGGGATAGCTGTATGAAAGAACTCTACGATAAGATGGCGACAGAGGCTGTGAGTGCCCAGAACGCCGTCATAAGGACCATAAATGCGAAGAGGGGAGCCACGTTCAAAGTGACGGACGCCAAGCCATACGTGGACGCCGTGAACCAGATGAAGCCCATGGGAGAGCAGTCCAAGGAGGTATTCGACCTCCACATAGAGTCTGTGAACGCCCACTATGATATCCTCACGGGGCTCACAGACACCGTGAGACCGGAGGATGACCCATTCGTGGAGCACTACCAGACGCCGCCCATCATGGAAATACTCTACGATGAGGACCCATCCTTCAGGAGGTCTGTGGAGGTGTTCATAGACGCCATAGGCAAGTCAGAGGCTCTCATAGGCAAGGAGTCCATCAGAAGATACGGCGGTTTCTATGGACCCACGTGCGTCGTGGACTTTGCCTTCTCTCCTGGGAGCACGAGTAATGTGGTGAACAGGATTCTTCAGACCATCGACATCCCACTCGAGCACAAGCGAGCCATTCTTTCTTCGAAGTCATGGGGCATGAACACCTCCTATGGCATAGGTGCGAAGTTCCAGATGGCAATCGAGGATGGCAAGACAGTGTCGGAGGCAATCGAGGAGGAGGTGAACATGCTCAAGATGGTGTACGACACACCGTGCGAGGCACAGGCTCTCCTCATGGACGAGGCTGGACACACCTCCTTCGATGTCAGAGAGTACATGAGCAAGTACAAGAGGAAGATGGAGAAGAGCGTCAAGGCGGCGATGGATGCCGGGGTGTTCTATGGCAATATCGTCACCGTTCCCGCATACTGTGTGGGCGATGTGGCACACCACATTTCCCAGTCCATGTTCAACATGGTAAAGGACGATGTGGTCATGGAGATACTAAACGCAGTGTCTGGCGTGCTGGAAAGCACGCTGAACGGAGCCAAGGGCAAGTTCAAGAACGAGTACTCTGTGCTCACCGTTGCCACTGGTGCGACAGCAGCAGCCACCACGAAGATTCTCTGGATGGATGGCTTCACCACCATGATGGTGCTCGACCTGCTCGTGAAGAGGTTCCACAACCTCGTGCTCACCAATCCAAAGAGAGGTGCGGCAGCCGAGCTGCACAACGTGGATTTCATGGACATGATAGAGAGGGGAGAGCGCATCATCGACCATCCGCCGAGGGGGGCTGGATGCAAGGTGCAGGGCATACCGATTGACCTGACCCCCGTCGAGCAGAACGAGGTGCTGAACAACCCGCAGTGGTACACCTATCCAGCATGTGCCATCACTGTGAGGTTCTCTGCGCTCATGAGGCTTGCAGACTTCCCCTGTCTGCTCACGAGCGAGCCGGTCACAGCCACGCTGATGACCAACATCATCGCTCTGCACAAGACTGAGCCTCATTCCCCAGCGAGGGTGTGCAAGTTCTGTGCAGCCAACTACTTCGACTACAAGTGCGATTACTGCAACTGGTCGGAGGCGGTGTGATACCCTGGTGTCCTGGTGTGTCTGGTCTCAGACGCACCTTTCACACATTTTTTCTGTGAGGTGAGGAAATGGCAGAGATAAGTCTTCTTAAGCGCTCTGTTGCCGAGCTTGTTGGCACCTATGTGCTCGTGTTCTTGGGCACTGGGGCCGTAGTGACCACTGTGCTACTCATGAGGGGATGGACACCCTATGCTGGCAACAGCTTCAACATAGGAATAAACATCTCGGCTTGGTTTGCGATAGGCATGGCATTTGCCATCGCTGTGGCGGCCATGATATACACCTTTGGGCACATCTCTGGAACACACATCAACCCAGCGGTGACCATCGCCCTCTGGGCAACCAAGCGCTTTCCCACAAGGGACATGGCGTGGTATATCGTGGCGCAGCTCATAGGTGCAACCCTCGCATCGCTCACCATTGTGGGCATACTCGGCTCTCGTGCGGTTGATACAGGTCTTGGTGCGACCGCAATGTTCGCAGGGGTAAGCTATGGTCAGGCGATTTTGTGCGAGGCGGTGGTCACATTCTTCCTGATGCTCGCCATCATGGGCACTGCAGTGGATAAGAGAGCCCCAGCGGGCTTTGCTGGACTAATCATAGGGCTCGTGGTGGCTGCAGACATTACAGTCGTGGGCAACATCACTGGCTCGTCGCTCAACCCTGCCCGTACGTTTGGACCCTATCTCGTTGACTTTCTGTTTGGAGGTGCAAACCTCTGGTGGCAGTTCCCCATCTACCTCATAGGTCCGATAGTGGGGGCACTCGTGGCAGCCTTCCTCTACGACTACATAGCAGACCTAAGGAAGGTGGATTGAGAGCATATCTCTTTCCCCTCTTTTTTAATACCGCAAGAAGACCACCCAATTCCTTGCGGGCTGGAAGCCTCTAAGGGGAGGAAAGCCCGCTTTTTCCGAAACATTTTTATTTTCAGCCATGTAAGCACCCCTTAAGAGGGTTGCTCTGACCCAGCCCGATGACACCAACCGAAGGCAATGACCCTGCTGTGAGGCAGATGCGAGCCGGCTCCCCCACGGCTCCCCTATGGGGAACCCTCGCCCTTCAGGGCGGGGAGGAGGTCAGCCTTTATACTCACTTCCCACCACCTCTCTTATCAGGCGGGCGGTCTTCTTTCCGATGAGGGGTACCTGTTGAAGCTCTTTCTCAGATGCGTTGAGCACTGCCTGAATGCTGCCAAAGTGCTTAAGGAGGTTGCGGGCAGCCTTCTGCCCCACGCCGGGAATGGAGGAGAGTACGTACTCCTGCTGCTCGGGCAGGGTCCTCGCGCTCTTCTTGCCACGAATGATGGGCTTTTCTCCCCTCTCTGATTGCTCCCTTCTTGCGAGGATGGCAATGAGCTCTGCTGTCTCCCGCTCATCCCTCGTGAACAGGAGGGGTATTGAAAAGTCCACTGCTATGGAGGCAAGCAGCCCCCTTATGGCATTGGGGTGCACCCTTCGCGCCGTGTACACGTCCTCACCCTCCACCACCAGCAGGGGGCGGTCATAGGAGCGTGAGAGGTCTGAGAGCTGTAGGAAGAGGTCCCTCTCTCCATCGATGAACGAGCTCAGCAGGTCAGGTGTGGTCTTTCTCTCTATCGCCACCCGCTCGCTGACCACGTAGTCCCCGACCTCCATGGTGTCCACTCTGATATCCATCCCCAGCTCCTCGAGCACCTTTACCACCTGGGATCTCAGCTCTCTGGAGTCCACGTACACTATTGGTGTGCTCCCACTTGGTGTGCTCCCGCCAAACTCGCTCAGCGCTCTCTGGGGCCTTGGGGGCCTTGCTTCGTTGTCCTTTTCCCCCATCTCATTCTGGGCTACGTGCTCCAAGCCCCTCATCTGCTGGCTCATCTGCCTCTCCTTTCTCACGCTCGACCAATAGGCTCCCACATCCCTCGTTCCCTTTGCGATGAGCACGACCACCCTTCCCACCCTTGCCCTTCCAGTCCTGCCCTTTCGCTGGATGGAGCGTATCTCAGAGGGTACGGGCTCATAGAACACCACAAGGTCGGTGGATGGTATGTCCAGCCCCTCCTCGGCGACCGAGGTCGCCACCAGCACGTTGAACTCTCCAGCCTTGAACCGCTCGATGATGTCTATCTGCTCTTTCTGGGATAGCCCCCTGTCGTCCTGCCTGCTCGTCTGCCCCACGAACCTCGTGGCTCGTACCCCCTCGATGGCGGATAGCGCCTCGGCGACCACCACTGAGCTGTCCCTGTAGTTGGTGAACACGATTATACGGGAATCTGGATTTCTTGAAAGTTCCTCCTTTACGATGTCGCACACTTTTTTCAGCTTGGGATGCTCCACCTTCACGCCTTCCAGCAGAAAAAGCGCCCTCTTGAAGTGCACATCCTCAATGAGCCGTCGTGCAGCCTTGCTGGCTTTTGAGGAGAAAGCCTCTCTCCTGAGTCGCTCGGCATACTTTCTGAATGCCGACATTCCCTGCGACTCCACGAGCTCCACCCCATGGCTGAGCTTGAGCATCTCCGCTACAAGCGATACCGCTCTGTACACCCACGGCTCTGGGGAAAACCTCAGCTTTACCATCAGCTTTTTTTGAACGTCGAGCAGCTGTTTTCTGGTGGGCCTTCGACTCACCTCAACTCCCAGCTTTCCCAGCTCACTTAGCCTGTCCTCCATCACCTTTTCGAGCTCATTGCGAAGCTGCATCATCTCCTTTGGCACGGGCACCTCTATCCATTCGATGTCCTTTCGATGCACGTATCTTCTCACGTCTGGGTCATGCTCGCTCTTGGTGTACACGGCCCCCACCCCCAGTCCCTCACACACTTCCTTCACCCTCTCCTCGTTCGCTCCAGGAGAGGCGGTGATTCCGAGCACGAGGGGATGCTCCGCCTGCTCGTGGTATTTCTTTGCGATGTAGGTGTATGCATAGCTGCCCACTGCCCTGTGCGCCTCGTCGAACACGACGAGCACCACATCCTCGAGTCCGAGGCGCTTTGCCACGAGGTCGTTCTCAATCACCTGCGGTGTGGATACGATCACTCTCGCATCTCTCCAGAGCTCTGCCCTCTTGGAGGGTGGCACATCGCCAGTGAGCATCACGACCTCATCGTCCAGCGTGAGCACCCTCTTGAGGAAGGATGTGTGCTGGCTCACAAGGGGCTTGGTGGGCGAGAGCATGAGCACCTTACCCTCTTGAAACTGTGTGAGTCTTGCCACCATCGCGAGCACAGCCACCACAGTCTTTCCAAGCCCCGTGGGAAGCACCACGAGGCTCGAGCCCTCGAGGGCACGGCTTGCCAGCTCCATCTGATAGCTGCGATAGGCAAGGCTGTTCTCCTTTAGCATTGGGTGGGTGAAATACTCTGGCTCGCGCGACATCACCCAACGTGTATACTGATTGATATTTATCCTTACGTGAGGACACACCACCTCTCGAGAGAGCAAGGCTCACCTCAAACAGATGGATAACCTTCTGTTGTTAACATCGTTAATTTTAATTATCAGGGGGTATGAGTTGGAAGGGGTGGTTTGATGGACATATCACTAGATGTGGGGGAGTATGCGAGGTTCATTGGGAGGTTCTCGCTTGGAAGGGATAGCGGAATGGGCTCTCTTCACTTTGTCAGGCTCAAGGTTCCAGCCGGTATACTGAGTGCAGATAGGCTCAGAGGGGTGGCTGAACTCTCGCGGGAGTTTGGAAGGGGCTATGCCGAGATTACCGACAGGCAGGACATACAGCTCCACTGGATAGAGGCAGACGACGCCCTGAAGCTTTTTTCGAGGATGGACGAGCTGGGATTTACCACAGATATGTGTGGGCAGGCATTTTCTGGTGCTGGCCATGGAGATGTGAGGAACGTAGTGGTCTGCCCACTATCTGGGAAGGTGGGTAGAGGTGTCCACAATCATGCAATTGAGCTCACACGCTTCTTCTCTGGCAATCGGGAGTTTTTGGATATGCCAAAGAAGTTCAAGATGGCATTCACGGCGTGCGGCACTGACTGCGTGAGGGTAGAGATAAATGACCTGTCGTTTGTGGGCGTGAACCATGAGGGGGAGGAGGGATATGCCCTCATGGTCGGTGGTGGGGCTGGAAAGACTGAGCCTGGCCCCCGCATCGCAGAGCCCATGGGGGTGTTTGTGCCAGAGGATAAGGTGTTTGACGTTGCACTTAGCCTTGTTAGGCTGCATCGGGACAGAGGATGCAGGGAGAGCAAGTCCAAGGCGAGGTTCAAGTATCTCGTGGACACATGGGGGCTGTCGAGGATAAGGACTCATCTCGAGAGTGAGGTGGGCCCCCTCGAGGAGATTGCCGAGATGCCAGCGCTCTCCTCCAATGTGCACGAGGGGGAGGGCATTCAGGACGATGGAAGACACTACCTCACCCTGCCACTGCCCGGAGGGGTTACATCGGCTGAGCAGCTTGAGACCATTGCCGCCCTATCAGAGCAGTATGGCAGTGGTGAACTCAGGCTGACACCCTCTCAGAACATCACTTTCGTGGATGTGGATGAGCCAGATGCCCTAAGAGGGGCTTTATGGGCCAGAGGGCTGTGGAAAGACGTTACCCCCTCATACTACACCTCGATTGGATGTGCGAGCGACTTTTGTGGTAAGACGAGGGAGGTCCATGCCAAGGAACTAATGAGACGGGTGGTGGGGTTGCTGGAGAGAGAGGGTGTGCACACGAGAGTGTTCGTGAGTGGATGCCAGAACGGCTGCTGCGCCCACCAGCTCGCCCCCATAGGCTTTATGGGACGGGGCTCCACGTATGACCTTTTCGTAGGCGGGCGTTTGGGTATGGGCAGAATGGGAAGGCGAGTGGCCACAGGGCTCACCCCAGCCCAGTGCGTGGATGCCGTGCGTGAGCTCGTGGAGCAGTACAGAGAAGGGGGGTACGATGGCTTTGAGGATATGCTGGAGCACATTGCACGCACAGTCGAAGTAGAGAAAGGTGATTAGATGGAGTTGAAGTTGAGGATGGTAGAGGATGGCCGCTTTGAGCTGGACGTCAGGGACAGCGTGTGCCCATTTCCCCAGCTCTTTACTGAGATGGCGTTGGGCAAGGTGGGCAAGGGTACGCTGGTGGTAATCACGAACAACCCTCCTTCTGCGAGGGATATACCCATGGTGCTTCGGGAGAGAGGGTATCGTGTGGAAGTGGAAAAAGAAGGGGGTATATTCAGAATAGTGGTGAGGATTGATGGACATCATTGACACCGATGTGGCAATCATAGGCGGTGGGACAGCGGGATGCATGGCAGCTCTCGAACTCAGGAGGGCAAATCCTCACCTTCACATCACAGTGCTCGAAAGGTCCAGCCTTAAGAGGGGAGGCTGCCTTGCCCCGGGTGTGAATGCAATATACACATACCTCCACGAGGGCGAGAGACCAGAGGATTTTGTGGAGTGGGTGAGGTTTCAGGGAATGGGGCTTGTTCGCGATGACCTCGCTCTCACCATGATTGAGCACACCCCGTATGCGGTCTCCATTCTTGAGGAATACGGGCTGTACATGGAGAGAGAAAATGGGAAGCCTGCAAGGCAGGGAAGGTGGGGTGTGCGGGTACGTGGGGAATACATAAAGCCCACACTCGCCAAGATGGCGATGGAGCATGCAGATACGATACTCGAGGGGGTGTATGCCCTCGATGTACATGTGGAGGATGCCGTGTGTGGGGTGTACGCCCTTGATGTGAGTACAGCAGAGCCATACTTTGTGAGGGCAAAGAGCGTGCTGGTGGCCACCGGAGGGGCGAGTGGGCTGTATAGACCTTACTCAGTATCGTGGTATCCGCCAGGCAATGTGGGAAGTGGATATTCCCTTGGAATTAGGGCGGGTGCCGAGATGACGTCTCTGGAGGTCCGTTTCATTCCACTGCGCCTGAAGGATGTGAACGCTCCCATTGGCATTACTGCAGTGGGCTTCAAGGCTCCCCTCATAAATGCCAGAGGAGAGCAGTTCATGAAGACGAGATATGCCAATGTGGGGGGTGAGAGTGCCCCAATTTCCCTCAGGCTGTATGCACCCACGAGAGAGGTGATGGAGGGGAGGTTTCCAGTGTGCATAGACACGAGGGGCCTCACGAGAGAGCAGGCTGAGAAGCTGAAACTGCTTTACCTTAACGGATGGCCCTTGTTTGCGCTGTTCCTTGCGGCACGCGGCATAGACATCACCACAGAACCCCTCGAGGTGCAGGGCACTGAGCCCTATATCACTGGAAGCCACACCATCGCTGGGTACTGGATAGATACCGACAGGAGAACCACTCTCAGAGGCCTGTATGCAGCGGGCGATGCAGCTGGCGGTGTCCCGCTCAGTCACGTGGGCGGAGCGCTTGCAGAAGGTGTGATTGCAGCGCGTGCAATCGCTGAGCAGACCCATGGGGCGCCTTCCCCAGAGATGGGGGTGGTGGAGGAAACGTTTGAGCAGTATCTCCGCCCTCTTGAGCACGATGGAGTATCGCCCCTCAGCGTAGAGAGGCAGCTTCAGCACACCATGGACTACAATGCAGGAGGCATGAGCAGGTTCTACTACTCCACTGAGCAGAGCCTGAAACGAGCCCTCAGGGACATCCAGGGCCTTAAGAGCGAGAGGATGGGTGCCTCATCTCCAAAGGAGCTTCTCTGGTGCCATGAGGTAAGGGACAGGCTGTGGCTCGCCGAGGCAGTGGTCAGGCACATGTTATATCGAAGAGAGACCAGGATGCAGGGATTTCAGATGAGGGCTGATTATCCAGAAATAAGCAGTGATGTGAGGTTTGTGAACTCCGTGTGGAGGAGAGGCTTTGAGCTGTTCACGAGGTCAGGGGGGATGGCGTGATGCCACTCAGAGTCGAGAGGGACGTGTGCACTCGTTGTGGGAAGTGTGCCATGGTGTGCCCCTCCAACGTCATCGTGGTGGAGGATTACCCAGAGGTGATGGAGGTGGGTAGGTGCTGGCACTGCCTTGCGTGCGTCAAGGAGTGCCCCACCCATGCCCTCTCTCTCACCCTTCCAGAGCACATAGGCTCCCAGAGGTTTGAGATGAGGGCATGGCACGAGGGGAAGGATGTCGTGTTTCAGATACTCGAGAGCGGAAAGCCAATTGAGGAGTACAGGTTTCAGGTGGTGAGATGAAGGAGGTAGGACCCCATGGTGGAAGGCTGGTCGAGAGGCTGTCCCCGCCTTCCGTGCTCTCAGAGCTGGCGGGGGTTCCGAGGCTCTCGATATCGAGGGATGCCGCCCTCGATATGGAGAACATAGGGACTGGTGTGTACAGCCCACTCGATGGCTTCATGTGCTCAGAGGAGTTCATATCCGTGGTCAGAAGTGGCAGACTTCCAGATGGGGTCCCCTGGACGATACCCATTGTGCTGGATGTGGATGAGGAGCAGCTCAGAAAGCAGGATGTGAGGGAGGCGGACACAGCTTTACTTGAGCACCAGGGCGTGCCCGTGGGTCTCCTCGAGGTCGAGGAGATATATAGGTATGACCGCAAGGAGTATGCCCAGAGGGTCTTTTGTACCATGGACCACTGCCATCCGGGCGTATGCAAGGTGCTGAGTCTCAAGGATGTGCTCGTGGGCGGGAAGATATCGTTCATACAGACTGTGGATGCTCGGTTCCCGAAGTATGACCTCACACCCAGGGAGACTCGAGAGCACATAAGGAAGATGGGGTGGCAGCACGTCGTCGGATTTCAGACAAGAAATGCGCCTCATCTTGGCCACGAGTTTGTGCAAAAGAGCGCGCTGATGGTGCTCGACACACTCTATAATGGGAAAAGCGGCCTCTTTGTAAATCCCGTGATAGGCAGAAAGAAGGGAGGTGACTTCACGGATGAGGCGATTCTTGCGGGTTATGAGGCTCTGCTGTCTGCATACTACCCCAAACACAGGACGCTTCTTGGCATCTGGAAGACCGAGATGAGGTATGCTGGGCCAAGGGAGGCAGTGTTCCACGCCATTGTGAGAAAGAACTTTGGGTGCACCCACTTCATCGTGGGAAGGGACCATGCGGGGGTGGGGGATTACTACAAGCCCTATGAGGCGCAGGAAGTCTTTAAGCAGTACCCAGACCTTGGAATAGTGCCCCTGTTCTTCAAGGCGATGTTTTACTGCAAGAGGTGTGGGGGCGTGGTGAGTGAGGACATATGCCCCCATGATGAGCAGGCACACATAAAGTTCAGCGGCACGAGCATCAGGCAGCAGCTCACGAGGGGCATTGTGCCCCATGAGATGCTTCGGGAGGAGGTGGCAAGAGCCCTCTTGGGGATAGAAAACCCGTTTGTAGAGGTGGATGAACGTGGGGAAAAACCATGTGAGTATAGAGTTTGACCTCGAGCTTGACCTTGGAGGTGCAGCGTGTCCAGTTCCCACGCTCAAAACCAAAGTCGCCCTTCTACAGATGGGCAGGGGCGAGGTGCTGAGAGTGAGGGTGACCAATCCCCGTTCTGCTGAGACCATACCACGCGAGCTTAAGGAGGAGGGCGAGCTCGTGGGGTGGTATGCAGAAGAGGGCTCGTATTACATCTATCTGAGAAGAAGGTGAGCATATGGTAGGAATAATCGTACACAGTGGAGAGTGGGACAAGATTTACCACGCAATGAGCATAGCAGCACTCAACGTGGCCATGGGTGAGGATGTGGTGATGTTTTTTTCCTACTGGGCGCTTGAGAGGCTGAGACATCCCGATGATGTGGAGTGCGGAGATGCCCATAAGAACGAGCTCATAAGGAGAGCGCTTTTGGAGGGTGAGATAAAGCCCCTCGAGTATATGGCTGCCCTTGGAAGGGAGCTTAGCGAGGTCATGGATACCCGCTCTGGCAGCTTTGAGGTGATGGCATGTTCGGGGAGTATGCAGATTCTGGGAATATCGGAGGATGAGCTTCCGGAGTGGGTGAGCTCGGTTAGTGAGCTATCCGCTTTCTTTGCAAAGGCAAAGCCGCCCGTGATATTCGTCTGATATAAGATTAGTAATAATCCTCATTCAAAAAATATATATAGAGGTATAGGGGATGTAATCCCCATGAGCGTAATGGGACTTGTGTGCAGGAACTGTGGTGCAGATTACCCTCCAGAGCCGCTATACACGTGCTTTGAGTGCTTTGGGCCACTTGAGCCGAGGTATGAATGGGATGACATTGAGATATCGAGAGAAACGATAGCTCGGGGTCCACCCAGCATTTGGAGATACAGGCAGCTATTGCCAGTGGATGGAGAGGTTGTTGACCTTGGAGCGGGATTCACGAGGTTTATTCATGCCAAGAGGTTGGGGAATGCGCTGGGGCTGAGGCAGCTGTACCTCATAGACGATTCTACCAACCCCACATACTCCTTCAAGGACAGGGTGGTATCGGTTGCCGTGAGCAAGGCACTGGAGTTTGGGATGACCGCCGTTGGGTGCGCCTCCACGGGCAATCTTGCTGGAAGTCTCGCTGCTCATGCAGCAGTGGCGAATCTTCCCGCATACGTATTTATCCCAAAAGGGCTCGAGAAGGGCAAGCTCACGCAGGCGCTGGTTCACGGAGCCCACATCATAGAGGTGGATGGCACATATGACGACGCCAACAGGCTTGCCACTGAGTGTGCCGAGGAGAGGGATGACTGGGGTTTTGTGAACATAAACCTCAGACCATATTATGCCGAGGGCAGCAAGACCCTCGCATATGAGGCTGCAGAGCGTCTTGGATGGACAGTCCCCGACCAAGTGGTCGTGCCCGTGGCATCTGGTGCACTGTTGTGTGCCATCCACAGGGGCTTTGCCGAGCTGGAGCAGGTGGGATTGGTGGAGGAAGCCTCGGTCAAGTTCAATGCCGCTCAGCCAGAGGGTTTTCCTGTGGCGAGGGCTATCAAGGAGCACACAAAGGTGGAGCCCATACGAAGCTGGAGCACCCTCGTGCACAGTCTTGCCATCGGGAACCCAGCAGATGGCACGTTTGCCAAGAAGGTGGTCGAGCAGAGCGGAGGTTATGCTGAGGACCCCTCTGACCTCGAGGCGATTGAGGCCATAAAACTGCTCGCGAGCACGGAAGGTGTGTTTACAGAGCTTGCTGGAGGCATCACCATCGCCGCCCTAAAACGGCTGGTTGATGGAGGGCGCATCGACGAGGACGAGGTGGTGGTGGCATACCTCACGGGCAATGGGCTGAAGACCCCAGAGGCACTGGTGCCCCACCTTTCAGAGCCAATAAGGATAGATGGGCGCATCGAGGAGGTCGAGGAGGTGATATCGTGCTGCGCGTGAAGTTCACCTCTGTGCTCGCTCAGCTCACAGGGGAAAGAAGGGTGAAGCTCGATATTGAGGACATTACCCTGAGGGAGTTGATAGAGCACCTGAGCGAAAGGTATGGAGCATCCTTCGCTCAAAGGGTGATTAACAATGAAGGGTTAAACGAGTTTGTGAATGTGTTCGTAAACGGTGAGAGCGTCCACCACCTCGCTGGTCTTGATACCAGACTCGAGGACGGGGATGAGGTCACATTTCTTCCTGCGGTTTCGGGGGGATAGAGGTGCTCAGTCGAGAGCAGATAAAGAGGTACTCAAGGCAGATACTCGTCCCAGAGGTGGGGGGCGAGGGCCAGCAAAGACTGCTGAAATCCTCCGTGCTCGTCGTGGGAGCAGGAGGGCTCGGAAGCCCAGCAATCCAGTGCCTTGCGGGAGCTGGTGTGGGCAGGCTGGGCATTGTGGATGGGGACCTCGTGGACATCACCAACCTGCACAGGCAGACCATTCATGCTGGTCGCTTGGGCCTCAACAAGGCTCTCTCTGCTCACCACTTCGTGGAGCAGCTCAATGAGGACGTGGCCGTGGAAGCGTACCCATGTGCCCTGACCCCCGAGAATGCGAGGACACTGGTATCGGAGTATGATGTGGTGCTGGACTGTACAGACAACTTCCCCACACGGTATCTCATCAACGATGTGTGTGTGCTCGAGGATAAGCCACTGGTGCACGCCTCAGTACTCAGGCTGGAGGGGATGCTCACAACCATTGTGCCAGGAAGGGGGCACTGCTATAGGTGCATATTTCCCAGTCCGCCCCCGAGGGGGGCCATGCCCACTTGTCAGGAGGCAGGCGTGCTTGGCATCACCACCAGCGTGCTTGGAAGCCTTCAGGCGGCAGAAGCCATAAAGCTCCTCCTTGGCACAGGGAACACGTTGGTTGGCAGACTTCTTCACCTCGACCTGCTCACCATGGACATCGATGAGGTGGTTGTGCACAGGAACCCACAGTGCCCCGTGTGCTCTGACGAAGGAGCGTTCGACATCCATCTGGAGCAGTATGCTCAACAGGGGTGTGAGCTTGAATGAGTGAGGGAACTCAATTGCTCGATTTGAGAGGCGAGGTTTGCCCCCTTACGTTTGTGCTGACGAGGCTTGCCCTCGAGCAGATGGAGAAGGGTGAGGTACTCGAGGTTCTCATCGACCACGAGCCTGCCCTCGTGGATTTGCCAAGGAGCGTACAGATGGAGGATGGGGAGGTGCTCGAGATAAGTGAGCTATCACGCGGTGTTTGGAGGCTGGTCTTGAGAAGATGACCTCTTCAGCACTGCCTTCCTGAGCTTTCTTTCTGCCTCCAACATCCCCTCTATTGCCCTCTTTATCTCCTCCTCAAAGTACTCCTTTCTGCATGCCCTATGGAGGGGCTCGTGCATGCTCACCACGAGGGCTATGTCCACCCAGTTCTCTCTCCTTCTGAGATTAATTTCCATTCCAGTTGCACTCTCAATGGCTCTTTTAGCCTCCTCCTCACTTCCAAACCTCACGGGTAGATGCAGAGAAAACTCACTCATATCATCGTCCTTTAGCACATGAAGCCTCACGATGCTGTTGCCAAAGTAGCCCATGAAATGGTCAGTTGCCTTCTCAAACCCCATGCTCACGAGCTTGTCCACGAGCGGCTTTGGGATATCGTCCATCAGGCAGCCACACAGCGCTCTCGTAATCGAGTCCTCCACGATGGTGGCTGATAGCCTCTCGAAGACTTCAAGGGGCATTCCGAGCACCACCTCGTTCTCTCTGTATCCTGCAAAGAACCTTGCCCCGCTGCACAGCATCGAGAGATTGGGAGTGCCCTCTATAAAGGGGGTGGCAGTGGCCTCGCCACACACGGCAGCATCCCCACTGAAGCTCGCCTCTATGGGCCCCTCTATCTTGGAGTAGAGTTCTGCAATCCTCATGATTCTGGAGGGGGTTGCCACGATGAGCACCACATCGGCCTCATCCATTTTCTGGAGGGGTGAGAGGAGCACACCCTTCGTCCCCGATAGCCTTGCCTCCCCAAACAATGGCTTTGAGAAACCAAGCGCAACCTCTGCTCCCCCACATGTCAGCTCTCTCTCGGTGAGTACCAGCTTCTCCCCATAGAGGGCGCTCCTTCTCACACCCTCACAGTAGCGCATCCGTTTTCCACACCCCTCTAATGGCTTGGTTAGGAGCCTGACACCCACGATGTGGTGTGGAAGCTCGAAGAACCTCCTGAACCTTTGAACGTTTAGCTCTCTATCTCGAGCCCGCTCTTCTCTGCTATGTCCCTGAATGCCCATATCACCTTCTCCAGCTCCTCATTGGTGAGTCCATAGGTGTTTACCTTAAAGCTTTTGGTCATTCCCGGATATACACCCACAACTCCCCTCTTCTTCAGCTCACTATACAGGAAATACCCCCCTCTCTTGTGCTTTTTGGCAATGCTATGAAAGGGAAGCGTTTCGAAGTTGTTCAGTGTGTGCTCGGTTGGTCGCATGCCAATCTGGTGCACTCCTACAATCTTCTCCATCTGGGCGACGAAGTACCTCGCCTTCTCGACCTCCTCGTCCCAGTGCATCACCCGCTCCACCACTCGCGGGAAGGATGCCATGAGGGTTATGAGGGGAAGCCCATACACTGGAGCACACCCGAATAGCGGAACCTCCTTTTTAAAGAAGCCCCTTCCACTCCATTCTCCCCTGATCTTGGACTTCCTGAACAAACCTTCACAGAACTCGTAGGTGGTTGCAAGGATGCCCATCGGTGCCGTGGCAGCCCAGCTCTTGTGTCCACTTCCCACGACGAACGTGGCCCTGAGCTTTCTGCCATCCACTGGCATGACTCCAGAGCTGTATGCCGTGTTCAGCAAAAGGGGAATCTCGTAGTCTTCGCACACCCTACCCACTGCCTTGGCATCAGCAACGTTCCCATACCTGTAATCCACGTGGGTCAGCAGGGCAAGGGCTGGCATCTTCCCGTACTCCTCTCTGACCCTCTCAAAGGTCATGGCATACGCCTCCGGGTCCACCTTGAACTCAGGGTAGCCCGTATTTGGCACCTCCACCACCTTCAACCCCGATAGCTCGGCTGCGAGATATGAGGTGTAGTGGGCAAGGCTATCCAGTACCACCACCTCCCCCCTTTCAAATGCGCTCATCACCACGAACATGGCGTGCCTTGCACCTGCCGTGAACCTGACATCATCCATCCCCAGAAACTCTGCGACATCCTGTTTGAACTCTACAATTGGGGGCTTCTTTATGGTGTCCACCCTCCCTTCAAAGCACAGGTCACACACAGAATACCCATCTGCCCACTCGAGCAGCACTTTTCTGGCCTCTGGTGTGAGAATGCCACCTCTCTGTATGGGATGGATGTTGATGTATCCAGAGGAGGGTCGCTTCAGATTGTCTGGGTGGTATCTTTCGAACCTCAACCCTTTACACCCCAATCAACTCGAGTACTCTCTCCATTTCTTTTCTTCCTGTAATCCCCTCTGCGAGCAGCTTTCCATCGACGAGCACTGCGGGTGTGGAGACGATTCCGTATCTCTCAATGAAGCTCTCTCCCTCTGGGCTCTCGGCGTTGATCTCTCTGAAGTGTATGTGTGCTGGAAGTCTCGTGAGCAGCACCTCTCTGACAAGGGCACATGCACCGCACGATGGCTGGTACACCATCTCCACTATCATGTGGGGGTAGTGGCGTTGTGTAGTATATAAATTATTCTAAATGGGCATTTTTGTTATGGTCGTGGAAAATTGTCAGAATAAATAAGATTAAATACTAACTATATACGTTATAGTTTATGTCAAGTGAACAAAACATAACTAATACGCATTAAGAAGTGTATGGGTAGGTTGGGCAGATGGACATAATCTTTGTGCTTCTTGGCTTCTTGATAGGGACGCTGGTGGGCATGACGGGAATGGGTGGAGGAGCTCTCATGACCCCAGCCCTCATATTCTTTGGGATACCGGCCAGCGTAGCCGTGGGCACTGACCTGCTCTATGCCACAGCCACCAAAGCCCTGAGCTCTCTGCTGCACATGAGGAGGCGAAATATAGACCAGAGGCTCGTGGGCAGTCTGCTTGGGGGAAGCATTCCGGGAAGTGTGCTGGGAGGATATTTAATAGGGTTTGGTGGGGGTGCATTTGGTGAGGATTTGCTGAATAAGTACACCTCGCTCGCCCTTGGAGTTGTACTGGTTATTATATCCATACTCATGCTCATCCGCGTGGTAAGGGGGGAGGAGTTCCATGCCCGTGAGCCGCACAGTGTGAGCCTTCCCAGCGTTTGGAAGCTAATAACAGTGGGTGTTACAGTTGGGTTTTTGGTGCAGTTCACCTCGGTGGGCAGTGGCACCCTCGTGCTGTTCTTTCTCCTTGGCTTTACGGCGCTTTCCCCCAAGAGAATTGTGGGCACCGACCTGTTCCATGGGTTTTTGCTCACCACGATCGGGAGCCTGACTCACCTCTGGTTTGGCTATGTGGACTATGGAATTGCCCTATTACTCATAGCCGGAACCATTCCCGGCGCATATATGGGGGTCTCTTTGAACTCAAGGATACCCTTGGCACCTTTGAGGGTGGTTCTGATTCTGGTGTTGATGCTTGCGGGCATCGTGCTTCTTGGGGAATGGTTGGGAGTCCTGCTTTCTCCTTAGTTATTTCCCCCATGGCTGAATGTGTACTTCACGGCGTCCTTCCAGCTCGCCTTTGTACCCCACATGAGGGCTGGAGCTCGTACGCCCTCTGCAGCACCCACATGCGCTGCTGCACAACTGCCCAGCTCCCATCCTCGCTCATTAGAAGCAGTGGTGGTATAGCGCGAAGTGTATGCATGCGTTTGTTTTTAAGCGTTCATGCTCTGGCTTTTGCAAATGTTGCTTACTTCGTAATGTTGACCCGGTAATCAACACCCCATGACGGCTCGCACAGCCCAGAGAACTGCAAAAAGCTTTTTAATGTAAGTGCACGAAAGAGAATGAATTGAGGTTTCTGTTTCACCATCACGATGTCTTAGTCTGGGTGAAACATTTTGACTTAGAAGAATTCTGGAGGTGGTAGTGTGAAGATGTGGTTGGTGGGTGCTTATGGAATCGTCTCTACTACTGCGATGCTGGGTGCAAAAGCCATTGAGAATGGGTCTCTCTCGGACACCACGGGGCTGGTCTCTGAGCTCCCCATCTTCGAAGAGGTTAGAAAGTGCACTCCCCTCAGGTTTGAGTTTGGTGGACACGATATAAGAAGTCTGCCAAGTGCATACGAGGCCACTCTCGAGCACTGGGAACACAACAGGCACTTTGATGGTGGGCTCTTAGAGGCAGCTGCACAAGACCTCAGGAAAGTGAAGGCCGCCAAGGGGACTGCGTTGAACTGTGGAAGCGGTATAAAGGAGCTCTCCCACTCGCTGAAGGTCGAGAAATCACAAGGCGGTGTTTCGGTGGGGCTCCAGACCCTCGAGGATGAGGGGCTCACCCTGAGGGAGATAGTCGAGAGGCTGTTGGACGACATGGCGAGGTTCTCTGACCGAGAGACGGTCGTCATAAACCTGGCATCCACTGAGCCCATGGTGGGGTATGAGCCCAAGTACCACGAAACGCTGGACAGGTTTGAAACGATGCTCGACGAAGATGTGAGGGAGTGTGTGAGTGCAAGCATGCTGTATGCCTATGCCGCCCTGAAGAACGGGCTGCCATATGTAAACTTCACACCAAGCACAGGCTCAAACATTCCCGCACTCAGGCAGCTCGCTGAGGAGATGGGGGTACCTCATGCTGGGAATGATGGCAAGACTGGTGAAACCCTTGTAAAGACAACACTCGCTCCGATGTTCTCATATCGTAACCTCAAAGTTCTCGGATGGATGGGCTACAACATCCTTGGCGACTACGATGGCGTGGTGCTCAGTCATTCGGATAACAAGCAGAGTAAAGTGAAGAGCAAAGATGCGGTGCTTGAGAAGATGCTGGGATATCCCCCGCACACCATCACAGAAATAGACTATTTCCCGAGTCTTGTTGATAACAAGACAGCGTTCGATTTCATACACTTCAAAGGTTTCCTCGGTACCACGATGAAGATGTACTTCATATGGGATGCCATCGATGCCATTGTAGCGGCCCCCCTCGTGATAGACCTTGCGAGGTTCATGCTCTTCGCAAAGAGTAAGGGGTGTAGGGGAGTGATAAAGGAGCTCGCCTTCTTCTTCAAGAGTCCCATGGATACCCGCATTGTAAATACCCATGCCCAGTACGAGATGCTCAAGGGATGGTACTCAGAACTGGCTGACTGACTGAGTGTGGAAGACATGAAGGTGTTGATACTGGCCGCAGGCATAGGGAAGCGAATGTCCGGGAGAGGGATACACACTCCAAAACCTCTCCTTAAGCTCTTTGGTATCCCGCTGATTGAGCACACACTAAGGAAGCTGTTGGCATATGGCTTTTCCTCCTCTGATATTGTGGTCGTTTACCACTCAGATGAGGTTGGGGAGTTTCTGAGGTCCAAGTTCCCCAGTATCGGTCTAATACACAACTCCTTACCAAAAAAGGGGAATGGATACAGCCTCTTTCTCGCCAGAGAGAGGATAGACGAGGATTTTGTTCTCCTGATGTCTGACCACTACTATGCTGATGGCTTCTTCGAGATCCTTACTGAGGCCATTTCTGGCAGCTGCAGTGAGGATGAGAGCTCTGAGACGTACTCCACCATCGTCTTCGTGAGCAGGGAATGCACGAGCCCAGAGGAGGCGACCAAGGTAAGGGTGGATGACGATAGGGTCGTGGAGATCGGAAAGGAACTGAAAAGATACGACTACTACGATACGGGTTTTTTCATCTGTAAAAAAGGTATCTTCGATTATATTGTAAATTTAATAAATAATGACGAAATACAGCTTTACAGTGTTATGAACGAAGTTGCGAAGGATGGAAAGCTGAGCTATGTATGTGTTGACGATTTCTGGATAGATATAGACACTCCAGAGGATGCCGCGCAGGCGAAAAGGCTACTGAAGTCCGGGTTGCAGAAGGCCGATGATGGGTGTATCTCCAGACATCTGAACAGGAGGCTATCCACAAGACTTACCGAACAGCTCTCAAGGTTCGACTCCATCACACCCAACCACCTCACGATTCTTTCGTTTTCCATAGGGCTGTTATCTTCGGCGATTTTCTTCTCGGGAAATGTCCTTCTTGGAGGTGTGATGGCGCAGGTGTGTTCTGTAGTGGATGGTTGTGATGGCGAGCTTGCCAGACTCAAAAGCATGAAAACCCGGTTTGGGGGGGTTTTCGATGCGGTAACCGACAGGTATGTGGATGTGTTCATATTGTTGGGCATGCTGTGGGCATATGGTCTGGACTGGAAGGGAGTGGCGGCGTTCTTCCTTGCGGTAACAGGCTCGGTACTTTTCAGCTATACATGGCATCAAACAGGGATCAGGGTACCCTTTGCTGGAAGAGACGTGAGGCTCTTCATAATAATGGTCGGAGCCCTGCTCTCTCAGTGCATCGGATACCTCTCCACCAGTGGTGGTGCAGAGACCCTGAGCACAGGGGTCATTCTCCTCACGATGCTCTCGATAGGTCTTCTGACACACACGGGTGTCGTGGTCAGCCTTGTCCGCCTTAGGGGGCTGTTTCATAGATAGTTAAAATCGTAAAGTTTAGGTATTTTTGTTTCATAATTTGTTTTGGCGAAGTGTGGTATGCGGCTTTATCGTACAGGAGAAGCTTCACAACTCTTAGGCATCAGCAAACCCACACTCATAAGAACACGGACGTTTCTTCTGGCCTGAACGAGAACAGGAAAGGCTTAAAACAGCTTTTTAAACTCATCGAGAGCGGAGAGATAACCAAAGTTGTGATAACTTATCGAGACAGACTAACCTGCTTTGGCTTCCACTACCTCGAACAATACTTCAGCTCCCACAGCGTCGAGATTGAAGTTATCTTCGACGATGAAGAGAAAACGCCGGAAAAAGAACTTGTAGAAGACCTTTTAGCCATCGTAACTTCCTTCGCTGGAAAGCTCTACGGAATGCGTTCTCATAAGAAAAAACGCCTCATTGAGGCGATAAAGAATGCCCTCCGAGACGATTAAACTAACTGCAAAATTCAAACTGAAAAACCTCCCCGAAGGGTTAGATGAACTCTTCTCTACCTGCCGGGAGATTGTGAACTACCTCATAACTTACGCTTTCGAGAACAAGGTTACAAGCTTTTACCGGCTTAAAAAAGAGACTTACAAGAGCCTTAGAAGAGAATATCCAGAACTGCCGAGCCACTACGTTTACACTGCCTGCCAAATGGCTACGACCATTTTCAAGAGCTACCGCAAGAGAGAGCGGAAGGGAAAAGCCAGCGGTAAACCCGTTTTTAAGAAAGAAGTCATAATGCTGGATGACCACCTCTTCAGGCTCGACCTTGAGGCTGGAATGGTGAAACTCTCAACGCCAAAAGGCAGAATTGCGTTAGAATTCTACCCGGCGAAATACCACGAGCGGTTCAAGGACTGGAAGGTCGGCCAAGCGTGGTTAGTAAAAACATCAAAGGGAATTTTCATCAACGTTGTTTTCTCGAAAGAAATCGAGTTGAGAGAACCAAAAGCCTTCATCGGAGTGGACTTGAACGAGAACAACGTTACGCTAAGCCTTCTGAACGGTGAATTCGTGCAGATAATTACCCACGAGAAGGAGATTAGAACGGGCTACTTCGTGAAGAGGCGGAAGATTCAGAAAAAGCTCAAGGCTGGTAAAAAGAGGAAAAGACTGTTGGAAAAGTATGGCGAGCGGGAGAGGAATAAACTTAATGAGTTGTACCACAAGCTGGCTAACAAGATTGTTGAAATGGCGGAGAAGTATGGCGGTATCGCTCTGGAGGACTTGAGCGAGATTAGAAGCTCGATAAGGTACTCTGCTGAGATGAACGGCAGACTTCACCGGTGGAGTTTTATGAAGCTTCAGTCAATCATTGAATACAAGGCTAAGTTGAAGGGTGTTAGTGTCGTTTTCGTTAATCCTGCTTTCACTTCGTCCCTATGCCCGATATGTGGGGTGAAGTTAAGCCCGAATGGGCATAGGGTTTTGAAATGTGAGTGTGGTTTTGAGGCTGATAGGGACGTTATCGGCTCTTGGAATATTCGTTTGAGAGCCTTGAGCTGGAAGGTTAGTCGTAACGAGATTTACACCCTTTACAAAAGTTACGGACAACCAGAACGGTCTCTGCAATGTTGCATAGTAATCAACAGTAAGCAACACCTCCCACGCGTGATGAGTGTCATCCAGCTTAACTAAGCTGGCACGTGAGTGGATTATGGGGGATGGCTGTGCCATCCCCCTTAATGCGCTATTTTGCCGGCTTTTGTAAAAAGCCGACGTGAGTGGATTAATGGGGTGTGGCTAAGCCACACCCCTTAATGCGCTATTTTGCCGGCTTTACTAAGCCATTGTGAATCACCACATCGAGCATCCCTCTCCAATTCAACAATAATGCGGGGGGTGAGATTTGAACTCACGAACTCCTACGAGACAAGGCCCTCAACCTTGCGCCTTTGACCTGGCTGGGCAACCCCCGCACA